>Ga0066388_100000033_pt1 | contig 39224 bp, 30 predicted proteins | sample PanSoiMetaGPlot6_FD_64539 | JGI IMG/M metagenome (GOLD analysis project Ga0066388, IMG submission 64539) | Tropical forest soil microbial communities from Panama analyzed to predict greenhouse gas emissions - Panama Soil - Plot 6 (Hybrid Assembly) | ecosystem: Environmental > Terrestrial >...
AAAACGCCGGGCACGGCGGAAGAAGTACCTCAAGAGGACCAAAGGATTTTTCCTCACAAAGAGCAAGCTGTACCAGTCGGCGCAAGAAGCGGCGAATCGCGCGGATCGTTATGCGAAGCGCGACCGTCGCGTGAAGAAACGGGAGTATCGCCGGCTGTGGATTCAGCGCATCGGCGCGGCGGCGCGGTCGAACGGGATTACGTACGGGCAGCTGATTCACGGGCTGAAGGCTGCGGGCGTGGAGCTTGACCGCAAAGTGCTGGCGGATATTGCCGTGAAAGATGCGGCGGGATTCACGGCCTTGGCGGAGAAAGCGAAAGCGGCGGCGGCAGCGAAGTGAGTTGTAAGTTTTAGGCTGTAAGTTATAAGTGTAAGGGGCATCCACCTTGGCGGATGCCCCTACTTGTATCGCGGTCTGTTTGCGAGGGCTTCGATGGCGAGTTCAATTGAAAAACCTCTAGCCGAACAGGGCGTGCTGAGCGCAGAGCAGGTCGCGGCGGCGTTCGCTGAAGTGCGCGCGCGCGCGGAAGCGGATTTGCGCGGCGTTTCAAATGAGAAGCAGTTCGAAGAGTTTCGGAATCAGTGGCTGGGACGAAAGTCCGGTGTCGTTACAAAGATCACAGACAATTGGCTGAAGCTCGCGAATTCGGATTTGAAGCGGGCGGTCGGGCAGGAGTTCAACAAATTCAAAGCATCCCTTGAGGCTTTGATCGAAGAGCGGCGCGCGGCGATTGAATCGGGCGCGCGGGCAGTTGCGGATGTGAAGGACCGGGTGGATCTGTCATTGCCGGGAGTTGTGCGGCCGCTGGGGTCGCGGCATTTGATCCGGCAGGTGATGCAGGAGATCGAGGACATTTTTTTTAGCATCGGATTTTCGGTTGTGGAAGGGCCGGAGATCGAAACTCCCTATTACAACTTCGAAGCGCTGAACATTCCGGAATTTCATCCGGTGCGCGACGATATGGACACGTTTTACGTGGAGCTGCCTAAGGGCGCGCCGGGGCCGCTGCTGCTGCGCACACACACTTCGCCGATGCAGATTCGAACGATGGAGAAGCAGAAACCGCCGGTGCGCGTGATCGTGCCGGGGAAAGTTTATAGGCGCGACAATCCGGACGCGACGCACTCCTTCATGTTTCACCAAATTGAAGGACTTGCCGTGGACACGGACATCAACTTCTGCGATTTCACAGGGACCATCGAATATTTCGTGAAGCAGTTTTTTGGACCGACGGTGAAGACGAGGTTCCGGCCGAGTTATTTTCCGTTCACGGAGCCATCGGTGGAGTTCGACGTTTCGTGCGTGTTCTGCGGGGGGAGCGGGACGACGGCCTCCGCTACCTGCGGCAAATGCAAAGGGGCTGGATGGATTGAACTGTTTGGGGCCGGGATGGTGGATCCCGCGGTGTATGGATTTGTCGAATATGATCCGAAAAAGGTTAGTGGGTTTGCGTTTGGAATGGGCATGGACCGGCTGGCGATGTTGAAATACGGCATCGATGACCTGCAGGTGTTTTTTCAGAACGACGTGCGGTTTTTGAAGCAGTTTCCGTGAGTGGTGCGGGGATTCGTTAGATGAAGGTGGTCTACAACTGGCTGAAGGAATTCGTGGAAGTGCCCGCGACGGCGGAGGAGCTTGCGTCGCGGCTGGCGCTCTCGGGAACGAACACCGGCGGAGTGGAACGCGGCGTTCAGGGCGGAGTGATTGATGCAGAAGTCACTTCGAACCGGCCGGATTGTTTGGGACTGCTGGGAATTGCGCGGGAGGTGGGCGCGATTTATTCGAAGCCGCTGAAGAGCGTGGCGCCGAAGCCGGCGGAATCCGCGAAAGCGAAAGCAAGCGATGCGGCCAGCGTGAAGATTGAGGCACCGGAACTTTGCGGGAGATTTACGGCGCGGGTGATTAAAGGCGTGAAAATTCAGCCGTCGCCGGTGTGGATGCGCGAGCGATTGGAAGCGGCGGGCGTAGCTAGCATCAGCAACGTTGTGGACGTTTCGAACTACGTGATGCTGGAGTTGGGGCATCCGCTGCACACGTTTGACTACGATTTGGTGCGGAATCATTCAATTGTAGTGCGGCGTTCGAAGGCAGGCGAAAAGCTGAGAACGCTGGACGGAATCGAGCGCGCGCTGCCGGCAGACACCTGCATGATTTCCGATGGAGACGGGTCGCGGCTGGTTGGCATCGGCGGAATCATGGGTGGGGCGGAGACAGAGATTTCGTTTTCGACGAAGAACGTGCTGATTGAGTGCGCGTGGTTCGATCCGATTGCGGTTCGAAAAGCGGCGCGGAGTTTGAAGCTGCACACGGAAGCTTCGACGCGATTCGGGCGCGGCGCTGATCCGGAGATGGCGGAAGTGGCCTCACGGCGCGCGGCGGACCTGATTTTGCAGCTGGCGGGCGGCGAATTGCTGGGCGGCGTTGTGGACGTGTATCCGGGAAAGCGTGCGGCGAAGAAAATTGCCGTGACACGCGCGGAGATTTTACGCGTGATGGGCGCGGACGTTCCGGACAAGGAAGTGGAGCGGATTTTGAGCGCGCTGGGATTCGCGCCGGTGCGAGTGGACCAGAATCGCGGGCAATCCGGGGCGTTGCTGGCGGCGTGGGAATGCACGCAGACATCATGGCGTGCAGACGTGGAACGTGAAATTGATTTGATTGAAGAGATCGCGCGTATCTATGGGCTGGAGAAATTTCCGCCGCGATTGCCGGCGGCGCGGCAGGGCGCGGCACGTTTGCCGCAGTACGAAGCAGAAGCGCGGTTGCGAGAACGGCTGATTGGACTGGGTTACCGTGAAATTTTGACGATTCCGCACCTGGATGAGCAGCGGGATGAATTGTTTCGCCCTTCCGGAGTGGCGCCGGCGAAGCTCGCGAATCCGCTCTCGGAAGAGGCGAGCGTGCTGCGGGCAACGGGCAGCGTGACGATGGCGACGGCGATCGAATGGAATTTGAATCACAGCCAGCGCAGCGTGAAGCTGTTTGAAATTGGGCGGCATTACCGTTTCAACGGGGCGACCCCGGTGGAAACACCGGTACTTTCACTTGGCGCGACGGGCGAAGTGCGGCCGCAGGGGTTGCACGACGCTGCGCGGGATTATTCGTTCGCGGATTTGAAAGGCGATCTAGATGCGATAGGTGCGCTGAGCGGCGGAATTGGCTGGCAGGATGGCGGGCCGGATTGGTTGAGCGCGGCGAAGCGCGGAAAGATTTTCATGAAAGAAAATGAACTTGGCGTGGCTGGTTTGGTGGCGAAGCGCGTTGCGGAGAAATTCAAGTTCAGGCAAGACGTGTTTTTGGCGGAGATTGCGTTGGGACCGCTCTATTGCACATATTACGGGGCGAAGAATGCGCGGCGGTATGAGCCGCTGCCGCGATTCCCGACGGTTGAACGCGATTTTTCTTTGCTGTTGGCGGATGGCGTGAAGTTCGCGGATGTGACGCGCGCGATTCAGTCACTCGGAATTGCGGAGATTACTTCGATCGAAGCTGCGGATTTGTTCCGTGGGAAAAATGTCCCGGCGGGGAAATATTCGCTGATGGTACGGACTACTTTCCAAAGCAAAACGGCGACGCTGACCGATGCGCAGATTACGGATTTTTCCGTGAAGATTGTTGCTGCTCTCGAGAAAAATCTCGGCGCAGTGTTGCGGGCAAATTAGACCGGCGCGTAGCAACGACTGAATTCCTGCCAGCGACCTAGCCTTAGTAGCCATCAAGCCGAGAGCCCTCCACTAGTGCAGCTACACAGAGAATCTGGCAACATAGGCGGTATGGCGGGACCAACCAAAGTAGAGATCTTCGGGCAGACGTATTCGATTCAAGGCGATCTGGATCCAAGGTACATGCAGAAGCTCGCAAAGTATGTGGACGAGAAGATGCATGTGATCGCGAGCGGAACAGCGACGGTGGACACGCAGAAGGTAGCCGTGCTTGCCGCGCTTTCGATTGCGGACGAGCTTCATTCCTCGCAGCGGGAAATTGGGGAGCGGGAAGAGATGTTGAAGGAACAGGCAGAACGGTGCCTGACGCTGGTGGAACGGGCGCTCAAGCAGACGGCGTGATTCGAATTCGTCAGTTTTCAATCGTCAGTCCTCAGTAAAACCAAATAAACAGGTTGTGGTTGAAGTTGAGATCCTTCGCTTCGCTCAGGACAGGCGTTTCAGTTGATGCGATTACTGTGACCAATGGGTGGGGCGGCGGACCCAGCGATGCGGGCGGAGCAGTGCGTGATGCGCGGCGTGGAGCGGTCCCTTGTCGCTCGCGGCGAGATTGGATTCGACGTGTCGGATTTTGCGCATGCCGGGAATGATGGTGTTGACGTCAGGATTGTTAAGAATGAAGCGCAAGGCCATTTCCGGTAAAGAGGAATCGGCAGGGACGAGCGGTTTTAGCGCGTTGGCGCGCTCGACGCTGTTTTTCAGATTCTCCGGAACGAAGTAAGTGTTGCGCCAATCGCCGTTGGGCCATTTCGAATCTGGTGTGAGCGTGCCAGTAAGCGAACCTTCGTCGAACGGAACGCGCGCGATGACGGCGACGTCTTTTTCGCGGCAGGCGGGAAAGAGTTCGTCCTCGGGATTCTGGTCGAAAATGTTGTAGATGACTTGTACTGCGTCGACGAGGCCGGAGCGGACGGCGCGAATGCCGTTTTCCGGTTCCCAACGATTCTGGCTGATGCCGATAGCGCGAGCTTTTCCCGAATCGCGAAGTTTTTCGATTGTGTTTTGCGTACGCGGATCGTCGAGCCAGGAGTCCATCCAGGTGTGGTACTGAATCAGGTCGAGCGTTTCGAGACCGAGATTTTTCAGGCTCTTGTCCAAGTATTCGAAAACATAGTCAGGCGGATAGCAATCGTCGAGGGAAAATTCTTTTAGTGCGGGCCAGCGCCGGTTTTTCGGCGGAATTTTTGTGGCGACGTAGAGTTTTTTTGAAGAATTGGCGCGAAGAGTTTCGCCTAGAAGTTCTTCGCTGTGGCCGTCGCCGTAGGCCCAAGCGGTGTCGAAGAAATTGCAGCCGAGATCGATGGAGCGCTGAAGCGCGGCGAGGGATTCGGCGTCTTCCGAGCCGGTCCAGCCGGCCATACCCCACATGCCGTAACCAATTTCGCTGACTTGCCAGTCGGTGCGACCAAAGCGGCGCGTTTTCATGATACGAAAGAACCCTTCAAGTATTTTGAGAGGCCATAGTATACGGCAGTTGTGCTCGCGGAATAGTAGAACCTCAGGGGCTAAAGCCCCGTGCTTCGAACCTTATACGGCACGACTAAAGTCGTGCCCTCCTAAAGCGATCCTTCGATCCAATCTAGTGATATAAGAAAGGCACGGAGGAAGAGAGCGAATGCGAACCGTTGCGAAATGCGCTGCGGTCATTGTTGCAATCTTGGTTTTGACTTGCGCTGCGGCGGCAGGTCCGCGGGCGGACAGCAAGCCTACCCGGTGGACTGCGGAAAAGGCGAAGGCATGGTATGCGAAGCAGCCGTGGCTGGTTGGAAGCAACTACATTCCGGCGACGGCTTCGAATGAACTCGAGATGTGGCAGGCGGAGACGTTCGATCCGAAACGCATTGATCTGGAACTGGGTTGGGCGGAAGCGATCGGGCTGAACACGATGCGCGTGTTTTTGCACGATTTGCTTTGGAAGCAGGATGCGGCGGGGTTTTCGAAACGCCTCGATGAATTTCTTGCGATCTGTGCTAAGCATCACATCCGGCCGATTCTCGTTCTGTTCGATTCGGTTTGGGATCCAGATCCGAAGGTCGGGCCGCAGAAGCCACCGCGGCCTGGTGTGCACAATTCGCGATGGTTGCAGAGCCCGGGGGCGAAGGCTCTCGAAGATGGCAAGGAATATCCGCGGCTCGAGGCGTACGTGAAAGGCGTCGTTGGGAAATTCGGGCATGACGAGCGCGCGCTGGCGTGGGACGTCTGGAACGAACCAGACAACACGAATGATGGGAATTACGAGGACCCGAAGGACAAGGTGCAGCGGGTGAATGAACTTTTGCCGAAAGTGTTTGCATGGGCGCGAGAGGCCGGCGCGCAACAGCCGTTGACGAGCGGAGTTTGGACAGGCGACTGGACGCCGGAAAAGAGCAGCGCGACGGCGAAGATTCAGCTGGAAGAATCGGACGTGATCAGTTTTCACAGCTACGACAAGCCAGAGCAATTTGAAAAAAGAATCCTCTCGCTGCGGCCGTACGGGCGGCCGCTGATTTGCACGGAATACATGGCGCGCGGGAACGGATCAACATTCGAAGGCTCGCTGCCGATCGCAAAGAAATACAACGTCGCCGCGATCAACTGGGGATTGGTGGCCGGGAAGACGCAGACCTATTTACCATGGGATTCGTGGAGAAAGCCGTACACGGATCGCGAGCCAGCGCAGTGGTTCCATGAGGTTTTTAGGACAGATGGAAAACCATACAAACAGGAAGAAGTGGACCTGATCAAGAGTTTGACAGATCGACCAGCGAAATAGGTGCGCCCGATTCTATTCCTTCAGCTTCAATTTTCCGGCAGATTTGTTTTCTTCGAGGAATTCGCGCAGCTCTTTCGAAACGTCCAGCAAACGAATCCATTGCTCGTAATAGAGCGTGACGGGAAAGCGGCCGAGGCCGTAGACGCTGACGCCGCCCTTTTCGCCGACGCGAAAATCGAGCGTGCCGCTGCGCTTGGTGCCCTTTTCTTTTTCTAGCTGCGCGAGGCGTGCTTTGAGTTCTTCGTATGTGGGTTCAGCCATGGAACACCTCAGAATTGTTAAGGCATCAGTATAGCCGCAAGAAGGGTTGACTCAAAAGTGGACCCCCACAGGAGGGGATCGCCTGTGTGCCGAGGCATCAGGGGTGCGCATGCTAGCTTCGGTGCGCCGGGACACCTTCGTGTTCGATTTCGTGTTTAGCCGAGGATGCGCCAACTAGGTGATTGTTGTTCCTGCCGTGATGGACGATCAGGTGAAGCAGAAACATGATAATCAGCACCGCGCCAAAGGTGACAACGATCGTAGCGCCTGTGGGAGTATCGAGCTGCACGCTGAGGTAGCAGCCAAGCGCGGAGACGAGCGTACCCATGGTCCAGCCGATGGCAAGCCGAGGACCAATGCGATCCGCAAAAAGCATGGCGCCGACGCTGGGAACAATGAGGTAGCAGAAAACGAGCAATACGCCGGCAATGGCCACGGACGAAGTGACCACGAAGCCGAAGGAGGCGTAAAAAAGGAAGTCCCAGAACCGCACGTTCATGCCCGACTGTTCTGCCTTGCCGTGGTTCATGGAAATGGACAAGAACTTCTTGCGGAAAATGAAGTGGAAGATGCCGACGGCTCCATAGAGCAGCGCGGTTTTCCGCACTTCCTGCCAGGAAACAGCGAGAATATTTCCCACCAGCATGTCCTTCAGGTGCTCGGTCTCGCCGGTGGCTTTGCTCATTAAAAGAATCGCCGTGGCCGAGGCGACTGCGTAAGCAATGCCGATAAATGCTTCCTGCGGGATATGGCCGCGGGCGCTGCGGGCGAAGGAGAATATACCCGCACCAAGAAACGTGAAGCCGAGGCTGATCCAGTAGGCTGCGCGGCCGTGTGGATCCATGCCAGCCACCACAGCAACCGTCGCGCCAAGCGCGGCAATTTGCGCGAGCGCGAGATCCACGAAGATCACGCCGCGCTCGACGACGTGCACACCGAGGTAGGCGTGAATTCCCGTGAGGATGAGGCTTGCAACAAAGGGCGCGAGCAGGAAGACAAGAATTTCCATTCGGCTGGCTCCAGGGCGTTATTTCGTTTCGTCAAAAGCTTGTTTCAATTTGGCAATATCGTAATCGAACAGCTTGAAATAGTCGGTGATCTCTTTCTCACCGCCGACGCTCGGCATGAGCACGACCACTTTCCCGCCGGTGTCACGAGCAACCGCGTTGGGCGTCTTCAGGTCGAAGTAAGGCTCTACGCCGATGACCTTGATGCCGCCGCGCTTCATGAGGCTGATCAGCTCAACAGTGTGCTGCGGGCTGGGCGGAATGCCGGGGCGCGGCTCAACATAGCCGACAACATCCAAGTGAAAATGCTCGGCGAAATTCGGCCAGGAGCGATGGTAAGTGACGATCTTCCGTCCGGCATACGGCTTCATTTCCGCGAGCCACTTTTCGTCGGCCTGCTTGATGCGCTTTTCGAAATCCTGGTAGCGCTGTGCGAAATAGGCGGAGTCATTGGGGCGCATCTGACTAAGTTTGTCGGCGATACCCTTGGCGATGCGCAAGCCATTTTCGGGATCGAGCCAGTAATGCGGATTGCCTTGCGGGTGAACGTCGCCCTCCGCTCGAGTGACGGCGCCGGTGGGAATCTCGAGAATTCTGGCGAAGCGCGAAGCATCAAAATAGCCGGGTGCGCCGACTTGAATTTTCGGATTTGTTGATTGTGTAATCAGCGGTGGAAGCCAACCAATTTCGAGCTCGAGCCCGACGACTATGAGCAAGTCGGCTCGGCGCAGTTTGAGCAGGAAACTCGGCTTTGCCTCCACGAAGTGCGGGTCCTGATAGCCGCGAGCGATAGATTCGACGTCGACTTTGTCGCCGCCAATCTCTTGAGCCAGTGCAGCAAGATCGGTGGTTGCGGTCATGATTTGGAGCTTGCTCTCTGCTTGGACCGAAGGAGGCGTCGCTGCAAATATCAACGCGAGCGCGCCGATCACGGCAGTGAGTCTTTGAATCAGCTTTGTTGCAAACATTTTTGTCCTCTCAAAATCTCTCAAAAGTCATTTGAATACGGGGTTGGGCTCTGTCCATTTTTCATGGGTTAGAAAGGATGCGCCCCGTGCGCGCCCATTACAAACAGGAACTGGAACAGGAGTTCGTTTGCGTTTGTATAGCTCAAAGTAGCGTCATTCCAGAGATGGCCGTAGCGGTACTGGCCACGGATCTGGCTGAACTCACTGGGCCAATAGGTGAGAATACCGGAAAAACCGGTGTCCGTCAGGCTGGCGTTGGTGGCGTGGCCGGCACGATCAAAGCGTCCGCCGAGCGTCCAGCGACGATTCAGGCGGTACTCGGCTGAGGAATACAAGCCGAAAGCGTGCTGGGTCTGGAAGACGTTAAGTGGCGAGAGCTGGTCACGATTGCTCCAGAAAAGTTCGGTCCGGAAAAGGAACGAGTGGTAGATGGCGCGGCGTAGCGGCTTCCAGCGAAGAGTCGCGTCGGCGCCGTAGAGATTCGTTAGGAAATTCTCCGAGTTGAACGTCGTACCAATTCCCGCGTTGTTGTGGCCGCGAGAATAAGAAACGCCCAAGTCGATGTTGGTGGATTCGGTCAGGTCGCGGTAGGCGCGAAGATGCCCCACGACGCTGGCATCCTGCCTACGGTTCGAAGTGAAAACATCGCTGGAATCGCCGCGGAAAACTTGCGCAGTTCCTTCCATGAACCAGTTTTTGGGGGCGGGCAGGAAGCGCGAGAGGGAAATTCCGGCGTCGTCAATGCCGTCTTCGCCGCCGACGAGATTGTTTGTCGCGAGCGGGCGGTCGATGTACTGCAGCGCGTGATTGTGAATGGTGTTCACCTTACCGAATTCGGCGCGCATCTTGCCAACTTTCATCAGTAGACCGGCGGGAAGCGAAGTAAACGTGATATAGCCCTCTTCGACGTTGACTCCTTCTTCGCCGAACGACAGGAATACGTCCGCACGGGCATAGGGATCGATGATGGCCTGCATGCCGACTTCCGACTCGTGCAGCTCGAGTGCTTTGCCGGGTGAAACGGTGTTGCGGCCGGCCGTCCCGATGAAGTCGCCAATCATGCTGATATCGGGATTCAGCAGCTTCGCGTTAGAAGTCGCGCCGCCGTAGGTTTGTGTTTGCGCGACTTGGGGTGGAGCGGCTGGAGGGGCACTGGGTTGAGCCGCAGTTGGAGTTCCGGCTGGTTCAGGTGCCGAAGGGAGCATACCTGGCTCCATGTGCGAAGAAGCCAGCACAATCTTGCCATCGCCGCCGGAGGTTGGCGCCTTTGCGTCACGCAATGTCTGCACTTCTGCGCGCAGCAGGGACACTTGCTCCACGAGCGTCCTTACCTGGTCCTCAAGTGACTGAATTCGCGCGTCGCTTGAAGCGGGCGTAGATTTCGCTGCGGGCGCCTCCTGGGCTAGCGCCGGCAAAGTCGAAATGGAAAGCAACATTAAAGAAAGTGCGAAGCGTTTCATGAAACCACTCCTTACCCACGATAGAAATTTTTCGAGCGATCAGAGGCCCAGATCAGTTCGCGAACGAAAGGGCTGGTGGGGCACGGAGAGAGAGGACCAGAGAAAATGCAGAAGGAAGGGAAACTGAACTCGCGCGTTGCTCAACGCGCCGGGCGACCGTGAGGCCGGCACAGAGGATCGGCGCGGCGGGTGCGACGGAATCCGTGGCGGAGCAGATGGGGCACGGGTGCGAGGCGGAAGCCCCGCCCGCTAAATCTCCGCAAAAATGCAGCTGCCCTCCGAAAAAAAGAACCACGAGGAGCATAGCGAAAAACTGCAGTTTGCGTCTCGGATTGAGCATGTATCAGTAAGACTGAGCTTAGGTAAGAACGGGTTGCCGGGTCAAGAAGTTCCCGACGTCCAGAGCAGAAACCATTTGAGAAAACCATGCGTCTAATAGAGGAAGGTGGGGTGTATTCTGAAGGTGGCATGAAAACTGTGAAAGGCATTTTCGGCAAAGTTACCGCGCGACGCGTGCTGGCACTTCTGGCCGGCATTGCGCTTTTCTATTTCGCCGCGGGCGGCGCATTCTTCCACCGACATAGAGATGGGCGCGGCGATACGCCTTGTCACGTTTGCCAGTCGCTGCATGTGCCCGGGCTGGCTCCTGCGAACGCCGCACCGGTCGCAATTCCGGAATTTGCCGGCTGGTACCATTCCCGGCCGGTTCATGCCGCTCCGTATGAAGTGTTTTCGTTCCATCACGCCGGCCGCGCCCCTCCCGTCGCGTAAATTCCTCGAAAACTGAAGTCATGACAGCTCCCAACGCCCGGCGTCCAGATTTTGGCGCTGCTCTGGCGTAGCCGCTCATTTGCAGCGGAGTTGATTCACACCTACATGTGAGTCCCTCATTTACGGGACGGAGGAAAAATGTTGAAGAGTTTGGTTCGTTTCGCATTTGCGTTTCTTGCTTTGGCGTATTTGTCTGCTGGAAACATCAGCGCGCAGTCTTCCGGGATTTTGGAGGGAACAGTAAAGGATGCTTCCGGCGGCGCGATTCCTGGCGCGACGGTGGAGATTCACAATCCCGTCAGTCATTACGACCGGAGCACGACCACTGATTCGGAGGGAAAATTCCGTTTCGCCAACGTGCCGTTCAATCCGTACCACCTGGTGGTGTCGGCAACCGGATTTGCGGCGGGGTCGATAGATGTGGAAGTGCGCTCGGCCGTGCCGCAATCTGTTTCGGTCACGCTGAAAGTGGCTTCAGCGGAAACCACCGTGACGGTGGAGGCTACCGGCACCGATTTAGTGGAGAACAGCTCAACGTTTCACACCGATGTGGACCGCGGGCTCTTCGACAAGATGCCACTCGAGAGCGCGTCATCTTCTGCAACTTCGTTGATCACCCTGGTTTCTCCCGGAATTGCGGCGGACTCAAACGGCAACATGCACGCGCTTGGCGACCATGCGCAGACTGCATTTTCCATAGATGGGCAGATGGTGACAGATCAGACCAGCAAAGTTTTTTCCAACCAGATTTCTGCGGACTCGATTCAATCGCTGGAAGTGATTTCCGGCGCGCCGCCCGCCGAGTTCGGCGACAAGACGAGCTTGGTCATTAAGGTGACTACGCGTTCTGGACTCGGGGTCACGAAGCCAACAGGAAGCGTAACCGGCTCCTTCGGAAGCTTCGGAACGTCCACAGCCGGATTCAATATGGCCTACGGCGGCGACAAGTGGGGAAATTTCATTTCGCTGAGCGGGCTGAACAGCGGACGGTTCCTCGATCCGCCGGAATTCACCGTACTTCATGATAAGGGGAATGAAGAGAATTTCTTCGATCGCGTAGATTACAACCTGAACCAAAAAGATTCGCTGCACATGAATTTTCAGTATTCGCGTTCGTGGTTTCAGACGCCCAATACTTTCGACAATCTGAGCGCGGTCAGTGGCAATGCGGCGGGCGATACGGATCAGCACTCACAAATTGGGTCGTACAACATTGCGCCGACTTGGACGCATTTGATTGGTCCTAATGCCTTGACCACGTTTGGCGGATTCGTGCGCCACGACCAATACAACTATTATCCAAGCCACAATCCCTTCGCGGATCTGGGGCCCATAAATTCCGAAACGATTGGGCAGGACCGACAGCTCACGAATGTGGGAGTGCACGGGAACATCTCCTGGGTGAAAGGCATCCACAACATCAAGGCCGGGGCGGCTTACCAGCAGACGTTCTTAACCGAGAACGATCAGCTCGGAATTATTGATCCGAATCTTCTGCCCTCCACGACGGATGCGAATGGCGTTCCGTGCTTCGATTCGACCACTGGAACGGCCGTACCGGGTACACCGTGTGCGACGCTGCTACCGATTGATTTGACGCGCGGAGGAAGCCAGTTCCTTTTTCACGGGCACACGGACGTAAAAGAGCTTGGACTCTACCTGCAGGACACCATCACCAAAGGAAACTGGTCGTTCAATCTGGGTTTGCGCGGCGATTTGTATCGCGGGCTGTCTTCCGCTAGCGAAGTCGAACCGCGGCTGGGAATCGCCTACAACATCAAGCCGAGCAACACAGTGCTGCGCCTTTCCTACGCGCGAACGCTTGAAACGCCGTTCAATGAAAACCTCGTCGTCTCGACGACCGGCTGCAACGTTGACGTAATCGCAGCTTTGATTCCCTGCGTTCCTGCAAATTCGCCCGCAGGCTTCCGCAATGAATTTCACGCCGGCTTGCAACAGGCATTCGGAAAATACCTGGTGTTCGACGGAGAATACATTTGGAAGTACACACACAACTCGTTTGACTTCAGCGTGCTCGGCAACACGCCGGTCACTTTCCCTATCGTGTGGCACAACTCGAAGATTCCGGGATACGCGTTCCGCATGAGCGTGCCGGACTTTCACGGATTTACGGCGCTGATCGTGATGTCGAGTGTTGCGGCGCGTTACTTCCCGCCGCAAGTCGGAGGACTTGGCGTGACCGTCGGACAGAGCGGCTCTGTCTTCCGTATTGATCATGACGAAAAGTTCAACCAAACCACGCACCTGCAATATCTGCCCTGGAAGCGCGGCCCTTGGGTCGGCTTCAACTGGCGGTATGACAGCGGCCTTGTCGCAGGCGCGGTACCGGATTTTGCGACGGCGTTGACGTTCGACGGCGACCAGCAAGCGGCAATTGGCCTATTCTGCGCAGGCCCGAGCAGGCAGCGGAACTTTGCGACGCTCACGTCTCCTTTGAGCAACGACCCGACGAGCTGCGGGGCCAATCCCAGTGGAACAGGGGCCACGCGCGTCTCAATCCCAGCCAACGGCACGGAAAACGACGACAAGAATCCGCCGCGCATTGCGCCGCGCAATCTATTCGACCTCGCCGTTGGCCACGACAATCTTTTTCACGGCGACCGCTACAAGTGGAGCCTCCGCTTCACGGTGATCAATCTGACCAACAAGGAAGGGCTCTACAACTTCCTGAGCACCTTCAGCGGAACGCACTTTGTTTCTCCGAGAAGCTATTCCGCCGAACTCGGCTTCCACTTCTAGAACCGTTCGAAGACCAGAAATCTGGGGCGAGGGCTGCGGCCTCTCGTCCCTTTTATTTCCACGCAAGAAATTGCGGTGAAATCGTTCTCTCCTCAAGCGCACTGCTTTGCGGGGAAATCCAGCGCTGGGAGATACCTATGTCTGCACAGTTCCACCGGTTTCTTTCTCTAACCCTCTGCTCGGCCATGGCCTGTAGCCTTCTCGTCACTTACCCGACGCCGATTCAAGAAGACAAACCACAAAAGAAGATAGAACAGGCCAAAGCTGCGGACACAAAATCTCAGCCCAAATTGCAGAAGTTGGACCTAGGTGCGGCGACTGACGTTGCTTTACCGTCGTCGCAGGTCGCGTTGAAAGCGGTCAGCTATCGCACCCCGGACGGTCGCTCCGGCTGGGTGTTGCGCCTGCCGGGAGGCAAGCCAATTGCCACGCCTGCCTACGCAGACGGCATGTTGTTCGTGGGAGGAGGTTACGGCTCGCATGAGTTCTACGCAATTGACGCGGAGACAGGAAGAATCATTTGGAAAATCCAGACAGGTGACGATGGGCCAACGGCGGCCGTCGTGTCAGACGGCTATGTGGCGTTCAACACGGAAAGCTGTACGCTGATCGTCGTCGATGAAAAAACGGGAAAGATTGTCTGGCAGGAGTGGCTGGGCGATCCGCTGATGAGCCAGCCGGCGATTGCTGATGGTCTGCTCTACATGGCGTATCCCGGCGGCCAGCGGGAATCTTCGCAAAAAGAGCGGCGGAATAAATTCCATCCGCGTCCTGCGACTCCCGGCGGCAGCCACCGTTTGCTTGCGCTCGATTTGGAAACGGGCCGTCACATTTGGCAGCAGCAGATTGCCGGCGACGTCATCACCGCTCCGGTCGTTTCGGATGGGACGGTATATTTCACAACTTTTGACGGAACTTCCTATGCGCTCGGCGCTGAAGATGGAGAAGTTGTTTGGGTGAAGAAGGACGCTTCGACAAGCGCGCCCGTGATTTACGAAGACCAGGTGATCCAAACGAAAAAGGAAAAGCGTGGAAACGCATCGTACGAAGGAATTACGCGCAAGGATAGGCAGCAAGGCAAGGAACGCGACGAGGAAATGATTGCCAGCAACAAGGCGGAGTATCTCCAGAAAGACAGCGGCGGAGGCGTGGCCCTCTCTGCGCCGCAGGCCGCGAATCTCGACTCCTCCGTTGGATTTGCGGCTCCACCGCCCGCGGCGAAACTTTCGGCAGCAAACGAATCGGTGGGGGTGAGTTCCGTGGTCGGGGCATGGGCGTACCAAGGATCGCGAGCTGCAGTGAACAACGGGCAGATAATGAATGCGCAAGGACGTTACCTAAATGCGGTGCGCGCGAAGGACGGAAAAGAAAACTGGCGAGCGGAAATTGTCGGACCTAACATTTCCTCAAATGCACAGGTCTTCTCGCCGCCGGCGGTGGGTGCGGAGTATCTGTATCTTGCCGGCGCGGCTGGGCACCTTGTTTCTGTGCGGCAGAGCGACGGCAGCGTTGGGTTCAACTATGCGTTAAAGGCGCCGATAACGTTCCAACCCGCACTTGCACAAGGCAACATCTATGCGGGAACGGCAGATGGGCGATTGATCTGCCTCAAGACGGGAAACAAAGACGCGGATGGCTGGTACGCATGGGGCGGCAACGCACAGCACAACAAAGTGAAATAAGAAACGGGACTGCTTTAATTTTTTGCGGCAAGCGTGCGGGCTTCGGCGAGTTCGGGACGATCGCCGGTGCTTCCGCACATTTCGAGAAGTCTTGCAAAGTACGCGTGCGCTTCGTCGGGCTGGCGTGCGGCATTCGCGGCGCGGCCGGCTCCAACCAGCAAATTGAAACGATTGGGCGAGTTCTTCAGCGCGGTTTTGTATTCGGCGAGAGCCTCGGCAGGGCGTTTTGCTTCCAGCAACATGTCCGCCAGCATCTCGCGCGCAGAAACGTTGAAGGAATCGAGCCGCTGTGAATCCTCGACGTCTGCCGCAGCGCGCATCGTTTTAAGAGCGTCCTCGGTACTCCTATCCGCGAATGCGACCCAGGCTTGAGCTTCATGAAGCTGGATTTGATTGTCCGCGGCGCCTGTGTAATTGCCCTTCTTTTCGCCTTCGCGCTTTTTTGCTTCCGCCTCAAGTTTCGCAAGGCCTGACCGCGCAGCGGCCAAATCTCCGGAACGCGCCGCTGCCACTGTTTTGGTAAACGTAAATTCGTCCGATAGACTGGCGGCGTCTTTCCAGCGATGGAGTTCCATCAACAAGCGGTCGTTGAGATAGTCCATGTGCTCCTGTTTGGATTTGTCCGTCGCACCGACCACATGGTGCTCGTCCATGATGACGGCTTGCGCCTTCGCTTCCTGGCCGCTTTGCAGGTAGGCATAGTTCAGAAAGTCCATGGCGTGCGTTTGATAGTGAGACTCGGCCTGGTGCGCTTCAGCGGCGCGCGCCCCGGCGGCTTGCGCGGCAATGTTCGAATTGATGGAATCCTGCCACATGCCCAGACGAACAAAAATGTGCGACGGCATGTGAATCGCATGAGACGACTCAGGCGCAATCGCGGCGTAACGGCGCGCGGCGGCGAGCCCTTGCGGCGCGAGGCTTTGTTCATCCGCGGCGTGTATCAGGTAATGCGCGACGCCAGGATGATCCGAATGCTTTTCGAAGAGCGGATTAAGCACCTCGATCGCCTTTTTGCGAAGTTCGAGGCCCTTGCCTGCATCTTCCTGGTATGCGAGTGCGACTAAAGACAAAGCATAGAAACTGCCGACTTCGACGTCACCAGGCAGCGTGCCGTACCACTTTTCCATTGCTGCTGAATACGCGGCGATGCGCGCTCTCTCATCGAGCTTGTTTTTCTGAAAGAAAACGGCTGCGGTGTCTATGAATCCTTTCTCGCGCGGGGAGATATTCTTTTGCTTACCGGCTTTGTCGATTTCCTTGCGGCCTTCGTCGAGCCGCTTCTTATCCGGAAAATCCCAAAGCTGATGATAAAGCGCCATGGCCTTGCCCCAGTGAGCCATCGCGCAATTGGGATCCTGCTTTCCCGCCTCTACGAACGTATTTTCCGACTGGAGGTATTGAAACGAATGGAGGAGCAACGCTCCTTTTTCGATGAGTGGCTGAACGGCGGGCGAGCATGTCGTAGAGAAATCCACTTTGCCGAGGTGCTCGTCGGGCGTGGGATTCGGCCAAGATGAAGCTAACGATGGCGCGATTAAACACGCGGAGAGAAGTGAGACAGTGGCAAAGGTTTTCATTGAGGTGGCTCCTCGGAAGGCAGAAGAGATTCTAGCTCCCAATCGAAATTGAGGCGAAATATTTTGCTTTTGCAATTCCGGCTTGAGACCCATCAGTTGGACGCCGCTTCCGCGCAAAGGCTACAATGGTGACGGAGCGGCACTTCGAAGCAGGTGAGGGCGCGAAAGCTGTTTGAACCAATGCAGAATCTCTGAGGCGCTGCGGATAGACAGCCTGTGAGCACGGCCTGTCCCGCTGGCGCGTTGAACTCGACGCGCGAGGGGGGCAGGAAAGCCTAACGGTTGGCTCGTGGTGCCCACCTTATTCAGAGGTTCACGGCCTAGCTCCCCACGGCCCAGCGGTCTGCTCCATTTTTTATGCGTGTACTTTTTGTTGGTGACATTGTCGGATCTCCCGGACGCGAAATTGTTCGCGAGCGGCTGCCAGACCTCGTTTCAACTCAAAAGATCGACGTGGTTATCGCCAACGGAGAAAACGCCGCTGCGGGCTTCGGCATCACGCCGCGCATCGCCGAAGAACTCTTTGGCTACGGCATTGACGTGTTGAGCGGCGGCAACCATAGCTGGGACAAACGCGAGATTCTGGAATTCATGCCGCATGAGCCACGGCTGCTGAGGCCGGCGAATTTTCCTGAAGGAGCTCCGGGAAGCGGGGTGTATGTCGGAACGGCGCGCAACGGCATGAGATACGCAGTCATCAATGTGCAAGGGCGCGTTTTTCTGCCGGCGATTGATGATCCCTTTCGAAAAACGGACGAACTGCTGGCGAAACTCCCCGCCGACGTGAGCTTTGTTCTGGTGGACATGCACGCTGAGACCACCAGCGAAAAAATTGCGCTGGGCTGGTATCTCGACGGGCGCGTGACCGCGGTTGTGGGCACTCACACTCACGTGGTTACTGCGGATGAACGCGTGCTGCCCGGCGGAACCGCGTACATTACGGACGTCGGCATGACCGGCCCGCACGACGGCGTGATTGGAATGGATCGTGTCGGCATCATGAAAAAATTTCTGGACGGCATGCCCGCGCGCTTCGAAGTGGCGCAGGGCAATGTCCAAATGAATTGCGCGCTGATTGAGACCGACGACTCCGGCGCGCGCAACCAGGCCGGCCGTCTGCCAGCGAAGTCAATTGGGCGTCTTCGCCTAAAGATTGATTGAGCACATTTGGCCAACCGCGAAGCAACCTGAAAACAATGGGGTTAATCTGAAGAAACATCAGAGACGGAAGAAGGTTAGGACCTGGCCTTGAAAGCGATTGCGGTGTTGTGTCTTGCATTGAGCGCGGCGGGAAGCGTTGCGGCTCAAGTTGATGGGGAACTTGTGGCAAAGCGGCGCGTCTATGCGCCGATCGGTCCCGGATTGAAAGCGGTTCGTCACGGCGCGGACGGCAAGTTTTATGTGCTTGCCTCGCCCAATCCCGGCTTGATTGTATTTTCCGCAGAAGGCAAGAAGCTGCTGGCCATGAAAGAATCCGCAGGACTGCAGCCTGCAGCATTGGAAGAACTGCGCAAAACCGGCGAAGTGCTTACACAATTCGGCGAAGACTGCGACGTGGACGCCGACGGTACCATTTACATCGCGGACCGCAGCGCCGACGCCGTCCAAGTCTACGCAAAAGAAGGGCGCCACCTGAAGACGATTCCGATAAGCGCGCCGGTTTCGGTGGCGGCTCTGCCCGATGGCGAAGTAGCCGTTGCCACGTTTCGCGATCCTTCGCTGGTCGTTGTCTTTGACAAGAACGGCCGGCGCGTGCGCGAATTTGGCGAACTGGACACGCTCACAGAACGTAAGGAATTGAACCGCTTTCTGAACGTCGGCGAACTTGCCTCCGACGACCAGGGCCATCTTTATTACGGTTTCAACTACTATCCCGAGCCAACGGTGCGGCAGTTCGACCGCTTCGGTTATGCGAAGCAGGAAGTGCGCTACACCGCGCTGGACGCAATGCCGGAAGCACAAGCGCTGCGCCGCGAGATTGAAAAGCAGGAGCGGCGAGGCGATCCACCCGTCTTCAAGCGAATCCTGACTGCGATCGGGGTGGACCACGAGTCAGGTGAAATCTGGATGGCGATGGGAGACACGTTGCTGCACTTCGACAAAGAAGGAAACCGGCGCGCGACGTATTTGATTTACACGCCGGACAACGCGCGGCTCGAAGCAAACGTGATTTTGGTTTTGCAGGACAGGTTGATCATCGGCGGTGACCCGATCGGGATTTACGAATTCGATCGTCCGGCAAGCCGCTAGCAAGAAATTTTCCTTTGTCGCCAGAATTCTTTTCCACAGGCGAAGATTTTTCGCCCATACTTCAAAAGGGATTTCTGTTTGAGTGGAAATTTGAAATTTTTCCGTATCACGGTCAAAATAAATAGCCTGCAGCACGCGCGACACGCGAATTGCACAATTTTGGTGCTTGTGGAAAAGTTGTGAATGGTGTGTGCATGCCCTCCTAGGTCTTCGTACACTTTTCGCTTGCCCCCAAATCGTCAATCGGAGACAATCCCGCGCTGTCCAAAAGCAGCGGCAAGCGGGCCAACAACACCGGGAGCACCGCGCGCTGGGCATCAGGGGCCACAAGCACGATTGGGGCGCGGGAAGACCCGAAAGCCATAGGAAAGAACGCTGGGGAACTGCTTTCCACAGGATATCCACACTTGTGGAAATAGCTAGGGTACGGATTTTTTGCCTAATGACGACTGCGACGCATATCGCCAAGGAACGAGACACTGCCGGGATGTGGGATAAATTTCTCGAACGAGTGAAAACAAGGGTCAGCCTGAACACGTACACAACCTGGTTTGCGCCAACGCGCTTGAATCGCGTCGATAGTGACACAATTTACGTACAGATCCCGACCGCGGTGTTCCGTCAGGTACTTACCCGAACCTACGGCGAGATTATTCGCGCTGTTTTGCACGAGATGGGGACGCCAAATCTGAAAGTGCAATATGTTTGCACTGAGGAAGAAACAGCGCCGGTTCCTTCGGCCCCGGTGAAGCAGTCGAAACTGGATTTTGAAAGCAGTGACAACCAGCTGCAGTCACGCTACACGTTCGACACGTTCGTCGTTGGAAAATCGAACGAGTTTGCGCATGCGGCTTCGCGCGCCGTTGCTGAGCAGCCTTCCAAAGCCTACAACCCTTTGTTCCTCTACGGCGGCGTGGGCATGGGCAAAACGCACTTGATGCATGCCATCGGGCATGTGATCAAGAAGCGCAACGCAGCAGCGCGGCTTTGTTACATCAGCGCGGAAAAGTTCACAATTGAAGTGATCAACTCGCTGCGCTTCGACAAGATGATTTCTTTCCGCGACCGCTTCCACACTGTGGATGTGCTGCTCGTGGACGACATCCAATTCATCGCGGGGAAAGAGCGCACGCAGGAAGAGTTCTTTCACACCTTCAATGCGCTTTACGAGCAGGGCAAACAGATTGTCATCTCCTCCGATTGCCTGCCGAAAGACATTAACTCGATTGAAGAGCGCCTGCGTTCGCGTTTTGAATGGGGCTTGATTGCGGACATTCAGCCGCCCGACCTCGAGACAAAAATTGCGATTTTGCAGAAGAAGGCGGAGAACGACCGCTTCACGCTGCCCGATGAAGTCGCCGAATACATTGCGCGAGCAATCAAATCTAACGTGCGAGAGCTCGAAGGCGCCCTGACGCGCTTGATGGCTTACGCGTCTCTGACCGGCGCAGCGATTTCGCTGGCCACGGCGCAGCAGGTTCTGCGAAACATCATCGCGTCGCAAGAGAAGCGCGTCACGATAGATTTGATCCAGAAAAGGGTTAGCGAGCACTTCAATTTGCGTGAGCAGGATTTGAAGATGCGGAGTAACACTCGCGCCATCGCCTTCCCGCGCCAAGTCGCGATGTACATCGTGAAGCAACTCACGACGGCTTCGCTACCGGAGATCGGACGGCAATTCGGCGGCAAGCATCACACCACGGTGCTTCACTCCATCAATAAGATTGAAGAGATGCGGCGTTCTGACAAAGATTTGAATCGCACCATCACGCGCCTGATGGACGCCCTGCAGTAAACATTTCCCGAGAAAAATTTGATTTCAGATCTGCGCACCGCTGCGCTTACGCTCCAGCTTAGTGGAGCCAAACTGTTTGTGTCTCTGCTGTGGACAATGGTTTGAAATCTTGCGGATCGTTTGTTGAAGCGAGTGGAAGAAAACGGCGAGGTTTTTGTCGCTGGGCGTGGGTTGGCTGCTTTTCCAGAGCTCTCACAAAGCGCCACTCAAAATCCGCCCGGGCAAGTTTCAGTCGTGACTCAACTTAGTCAGCTTTCCACAAATTCACATTCTTCATCACAACAACAAGGCTCACTCACGTTTTTGAAACTCCAAAAAGCAACTCCTCTTGTTACATAGTTGTGGTTGTGGATTTTTCTGGTGCTTTGTCGTAACGTCGGCAATCCACAACGCAAGAAATTTCCACAGCGCATGATCGTGCGGCGGCCTTTTCAGTAACGCAAAAAGCGAGTAAAGTAGCGGCCAGTACTGTTGTGTCCCAAGAAAGGTTCTTGCGAAATGACGGCAACCGGAACCGTACGCGAGGAAAGCCAATCCATGGAATTCAGCGTAACTAAATCAGCGCTGTTGAATGAGCTCACCACGACGCAAGGCGTCGTCGAACGCAAGACGACTATCCCCATTCTTTCCAATATCTTGGTGGAGGCAAAGGGGAGCCGGGTAACGATCACTGCGACTGACTTGGAGCTCAGTGTCCGCACTTCCTGCGAAGCCAAAGTCAAAAAAGAAGGTGCGGGGACGATTCCGGCGAAAAAACTTCTTGAGCTGGTGCGGTTGCTGCCGGAGGGCGAGATCAAGTTCAAGCTGTTGGATAATCATTGGGTAGAAATTGTCAGCGACAAGAAGAAATACAAGCTGGTCGGCATGGCGAAGGAAAATTTCCCAGCGCTTCCCTCCATGCCGCATGTGATGGTGAAAATCCCCACGGCGACGCTCGAAAGTCTGATCGCCAAGACAAAATTTGCAATTTCACTCGAAGAGTCGCGCTACACGCTGAATGGCGGCTTGTTAATCCTGAAGCCGGACACAGTTGCCATGGTCGCTACCGATGGACACCGCCTCGCGCTCGCCGAAACAGACCAAAAACTTGCCGGCCTGAACGGCGAAGTGAAGGTCCTCGTCCCCAAAAAGGCTATGGATGAAGTGGAAAAACTCGCCGGTGTATCAGGTTCCGACGCGCAGATGGAGTTTGCCAAGGACGAAAGCCATCTCTTCTTCCAGGCCGGGCACCGTTTGCTGATTTCTCGCATCCTCACCGGCCAATTCCCCAACTACGAGGCCGTGCTCCCGCGCGACAACAACAAGAGCATCGTTCTCGAGCGCGCCGAACTGACCGATGCAGTTCGCCGCGTTTCGCAGCTAGCCGACCAGCGCTCGCACGCCGTGAAGCTTGCCGTCAGCAAGGAGGGCGTGGAAATTTCCGCTTCCAGCCCCGAATATGGGGAAGCCAAGGAAAATATCGACAAGGAGTACAAGGGCGATCCCATCGCCATCGGTTTCAATTCCAGCTACATGCTGGACTTTCTCGGCGCCGCGGCAGATGGGCCCGTGAGCATCGAGCTGAAAGACGAACAGTCCGCTGGCCAGATGCGCCCGCTTGCCGACGAATCCTATCGCTACCGCTACATCATCATGCCCATGCGCATCTGATTCCGGGGTGCTTTCCCTTGAAAAGCATTCTGTGCGCCGGTTCGATCACATTTTTGTGCCTTGCGATAATGGGCTGTCGCCAGAAAGAAAAATCAACCGCCGCCCAACCTGCGGTTCAACCTGCACCTGCGTCAAAACCGGCTGCCGCTCCACTTCCGCAATCTTCTCCCATACAGACACCGGTCAACTACGAGTCCGATCCTCTTTACCAGCAAGCGCAAGGGCTCTGCCATTCCGATATTCGCAAGGCGATGGACCAGCTCGAAGCAGTGATCGCAAAAGCGCCGGACAATGCCCAATCCGCGCCGTATTACCTTTTGCTCGGCAAGCTAAAAAAGCAATTTGAAAACTGCCAGGGCGATTACGCTGCCTCTTCGCTCGAAAATCCTGAGAAACAGTGTGCGGGCTTTCTCGAATATGCAAAAGCTCGGCCCGACGAATATCGCTACAACGAAGTCGGCGGCAACTATCTTTACAGCGGTTTTCACTTTCAGGGAGCCGAAAAACACTTCCCTGCGAGCGCCCTCGCTGCGGACGCGGCGTATGAAAACACAAAACTTTCACAAGGAGGCGAATGTGAAGGCTTTCTGGACTGCTATGTTGAGAATGGCTTCGCACCGGTGCGAGAGTTTCTGACCCGCTACCCTGATTCTCCTCACACTGCCGAGGCCGTTAAGCGCGTCGATGACGCCTTTCGCAAGAATCTTTGGGGAGATGTCTGGAAAACGGAATGGACCGAGATCAAGGACCCGAACAAGGCGTCCGATTATTACGATCCCGCGAATCTAAAGAGAATGGTCCAAGAATATGAAGACCTGGCGGAAAAGCTGCCCTTGCGATTTCGCGCGAGCTCATGGGAGACCGTGGCTTATTACCGCGGCCGATTTGGCGAGAAGGACCGGGCGAAATCTCTCTATCAGAGAATTTTGAAAGAGAATCCCGATTACGAAAACAACGCCAAGATCCGCAAGCAACTTGCCGCACTGCGATAGCAGTTCAGTCGGCATGTAACCCGCCGCTTTGTCATTGATCTCGATTTTATTTATTTTTCCTTAGCTGCTATAAAAGATGAACCAGCCTGCAGCCCCTAGGATTTCAACTCAAACTTTCGACTTTCGGGACTCGATGACAAAACACAAATCGAACACAATTGTTCCTGCTACCATTTCGCGAAAAATCTATTTTCTTCGCGGCCAACGCGTCATGCTGAGCCCCGATCTCGCCCGCCTTTACGGAGTGGAAGTGCGCGCCCTGGTGCAGGCCGTGCAGCGCAACAGCGAAAGGTTCCCAGACGATTTCCTTTTTCAGCTGACGGACGACGAGTACAAAAACTTGAAATCACAATTTGTGATTTCAAGTTGGGGCGGCGCACGCAGAGCGAACCCTTACGCGTTCACCGAACAAGGTGTTGCGATGCTATCGAGCGTCCTGCGCGGCAAGCTCGCCGCGCAAGTTAACATCGCCATCATGAGAACCTTCGTGCGCCTGCGTGAAATGCTCGCCACCAACCAAAAATTGCGCCGAAGGATTCAGGAGCTGGAGAAGAAGTACGACGCCAAATTCCGGATCATCATTGCGGCGATTGAGGGTATGCTCGAAGAGGAAGGGAAGCCAAAAACGGGCATCGGATTCCACGCCAAATTGGCCAAGCCAGAATCACGCGATTCTTGACATCATTTCTCCATAAAGCATTGAAAATACTACCGTTATTAGAAGTCCTTTCCGAAGTCTCCCCATTGAGAAAGGCTCTCATTTCGGATATAATTTCATTGTTGTCGATTCGCTGTTGTTTCCTCCAAATCGACACGTTCGCCAGGTGAATTTCGGCCTGTTTTTTCGCCTCGCGCCAGGGGCGTTTGGCCAAAATTTGCGTGGAGTTGTTTGAGTCTTCGCCGCGTCTCGCTGCGCGAGACGGGATGGAGCAGGAACCCTACGAGTTCCGGAACTGCCCAGCGCGGATCGCTTGCGATTCGCCTTGTCTCCGGAATCAAAGGGTAAGGAACGCGTCGGCCCCGGCCGACTGTCCCTAAGGACGCACGGAAAAATCCGCACGCACCCCTTTCCTGGCTTCTAGAAGAGTTTGCGAACTCGCGCATCTTGCACGGGTGATTTGTATTTGCGCACCGCACTCGCGCAAAAGATTTGCTGTAGTAGCCGGGATTCGCACTGAGGGAGAAACATGGGCGATAAAGAAACTCTCGTCGGCAAAACCACTACCGGACATCAATACGACGCAAAATCCATCAAAGTTCTCGGCGGCCTCGAAGCCGTTCGCCTGCGTCCCGCGATGTACATCGGCTCGACCGGCGAAATGGGTTTGCATCATCTCGTCTGGGAGGTAGTCGACAACTCCGTCGACGAAGCGATGGCCGGTTACGCCGACGAAGTCAATGTCACAGTCCACGAAGACAATTCCGTCACCGTCGTCGACAATGGCCGCGGCATTCCCGTGGACATGCACGCGACCGAAAAGCGTCCGGCCGCAGAGGTTGTCCTTACAGTCCTGCACGCCGGCGGAAAATTCGACAGCGACACATACAAAGTTTCCGGCGGTCTCCACGGCGTCGGCGTTTCCGTCGTGAATGCGCTCTCGGACTGGCTCGAACTCGAAATTCAGCGCGACGGCGCCGTTTGGGAACAAACCTACGAGAAAGGCAAGCCGACTTCGAAACTGAAGCAGACCGGAAAGACCCGCAAGACCGGCACCAAAGTCACGTTCCATCCCGACGACACGATTTTCGACAAAATTGTCTTCAGTTACGACACGCTCGCTACGCGCCTTCGCGAATACGCCTTCCTCAACAAGGGCCTGAAGATCACGCTCACCGACGAGCGCGCCGAAAAGTCCGCTGAGTTTCGCTTCACCGGTGGCATCGCCGAATTCGTCAAGCACCTCAATCGCGGCAAAGAAACACTGCACGATTCGCCCATCTACATGGAAGGCAAGCGCGGCAATGTCGAAATCGAAATCGCGCTCCAGTACAACGACAGCTACGGCGAAAACGTTTTCGCGTTCGCAAACACGATCAATACCGTGGACGGCGGCACGCACCTTTCCGGCTTTCGCTCCGCGCTGACGCGTACCATCAACAACTTTGCCTCGTCCAACGGCATGCTCAAGGAACAGAAGGACGAAGTCAGTATAACAGGCGATGACGTGCGCGAAGGCCTCGTCGCGGTCGTCAGCGTGCGTTTACCGCAGCCGCAGTTTGAAGGCCAGACCAAAGGCAAGCTCAACAGCGACATTAAGGGTGACGTCGAACAAATCGTCAACGACCGCCTCGGCGAATGGTTTGAAAAGCACTCCACCGTCGCGCGGCGCATTATCGGCAAGTGTATTGACGCAGCGCGCGCGCGCGAAGCGGCCCGCAAGGCTCGCGAATTGACGCGGCGCAAATCGGCAATGGATTCGAGCGGCCTGCCCGGAAAGCTCGCCGATTGCCAGGAACGCGATCCCAGCCGCTGCGAATTGTTCGTCGTCGAGGGCGAATCCGCGGGCGGTTCAGCGAAAATGGGCCGCGACCGCAAATATCAGGCGATTCTTCCGCTCAAGGGAAAAATCCTGAACGTCGAAAAAGCGCGCTACGACAAAATGCTCGGCCACGAAGAAATTCGCGCCATCATCACTGCGCTCGGCACCGGCATCGGCAAGGACGATTTCGACGCGCTAAAACTTCGCTACCATAAAATCATTCTGATGACCGACGCGGACGTGGACGGCAGCCACATTCGCACACTGCTCCTCACGTTCTTCTTCCGCCACATGAAAGAGCTGATCGAACGCGGGCACGTGTACATCGCCCAGCCGCCGCTCTATCGCGTGAAGCGGGGCAAAACGGAAAAATATATTCGCGACGACCACGACTTCGCGCGCGAGATTATGAAGCGGGCCACAGAAGACCACATCGTCAAGGCCAAAGAAGGCGTGAACCTCGAGGGCGCGCGCCTGACCAGTTTCCTGCTCAACGTGCAGGAATACGAAGCCGCCGCCGCAAAGCTCGGACGCCGCTTGCGTGAACCGGCGCTCGTCGAAATCCTTGCCGAAAGCGGCCTCGAAAAGAAAACTGATTTCGAGGACAAGAAGGCACTGGAAAAGCTTTTGAAGGAAATCGAGAAGGCCAAACTAAAACTCGAAGGAAAGATCGGCTTTGACGAAGAGCACAGCCTGTACGAAGTCCAGTTCGGCCCGCCGCACAACCAGAAAATCAATTGGGCGCTCGCTTCGAATCCCGAATACAAGCGCCTCCGCACGTTGACGAAGCAAATCGAGGAATTCAATCACCCGCCCTTTAGCGTACAGCGCAACGGCAGCAAGGTCACAAAGGAAAAAGCGACGGACGTGCTTGACTACGTCGTCGAAGACGCCAAGAAAGACTTCACCATCACGCGATTCAAAGGCCTCGGCGAAATGAACGCGGAACAGCTTTGGGACACGACGATGAATGCTGAAACGCGCACGCTGCTTCAGGTGAAGCTCGAAGACGCCGTCGCCGCGGAAGATATCTTTACCACGCTGATGGGCGAAAACGTCGAAGCGCGCCGCAAGTTCATCGAGGAAAACGCCCTCGAAGTCGTGAACTTGGACATTTGAGGGATTTTCAGCGTGGACTTACGCAGACTTTTTCGAATGCTCGCGGTTGTGGGGGCGTTGGCGTTCACGGTGCATGAAGCCTTGATTGCAAGGCAGGACTATCGAAATTTGCAAAGCTCAATGAAGGCTGGCGATCGTTCTGGAGCGGATCTGTACGGTCTGAATTTCAAAATCGATTGCGCCGAAATAGTTGTCGCGTGGGCATTTGCCGGCGGCTTGATTTATGTGCTCCGGCCGAAAACGCAGTTGAAGCCATGATGTATCAGTTGGGTTGGACGACGCTACCAGGATTACGGGGTTTGAGCTGTGCGGAGTTTCGAGCGGTTGCAACGGACTCGCCCGATAGTTTAAACGGCGTGTCCGTTGAATTTGCAGACGATACTGAGCGCGATGGATTCTTGCAGCAGCTCGAAACAGAATTTGCATCGCGCCGCTTTACCAACACCGCGGACGCGTTCGACATGGTAAAGGCGTACGTGCTCGAACACACAGCGCACCGGCAAAAGTTTATGTAGCGCCGCCCTTTAGGGCGGCATGCCAGGTTGAAGCCCGGCACTAAGAAGGTATCTAGCAGAGCGAGGAACAATGGCCGACGAACCAAAACCTACATCAGTGCTGCTTCCTATTGATATCGAAGCAGAAATGAGGAAGTCGTATCTCGACTACTCCATGAGCGTCATCATTGCGCGCGCTCTTCCCGACGTGCGCGACGGATTAAAGCCCGTGCAGCGCCGCATCCTCGTCGCGATGAACGACCTCGGCCTCGCTTCGAATCGCGGCTATCGCAAATGCGCCAAAATCTGCGGCGACACTTCCGGCAACTATCACCCGCACGGTGAAGCGGTCATTTATCCCGCGCTCGTTCGGCTCGCGCAAGACTTCAACATGCGCTACCCGCTCATCGACGGCCAGGGAAATTTTGGCTCCGTCGACGGCGATCCTCCCGCGGCAATGCGGTACACCGAAGCGCGCCTCGCAAAAATATCCGAAGACATTCTTGCCGATCTCGAAAAGGAAACCGTCGATTTCGTTCCGAACTTTGACCAGACGCGTGAAGAACCGACAGTGCTGCCTTCGCGCATTCCGAATTTGCTCGTTAATGGCGCAAGCGGTATCGCCGTCGGCATGGCCACGAACATTCCGCCGCACAACCTGCGCGAAATCGTGGACGCCGCAATTCTGCTGATCGAAAAGCCCGACACGACGCTGAAAGAAGTAATGAAAATCGTGCCCGGGCCCGATTTTCCGACAGGCGCCTACATTGCCGGCCGGGAAGGCATCGAATCCGCCTACAAAACCGGCCGCGGCAGCTTCACCATGCGCGCCAAGGCCGCCATCGAAGAAGCCAGCAAGGACCGCGAAAACATCGTCATCACTGAAATTCCCTATCAGGTCAATAAGGCCAAGCTCATCGAGCGCATCGCCGAGCTCGTTCAGAACAAGAAAATCGAAGGCATCGCCGACGTGCGTGACGAATCCTCCCGCGAAGGCATGCGCATCGTCGTCGAACTGAAGCGCGGTGAAGAATCGCAGCTCATCCTGAACAATCTCTTTAAGCACACGCAGATGCAGGAATCCTTCGGTATGATTCTGCTCGCCATCGTCGGCGGACAGCCGCGCGAGCTCGGCCTCATTCCGCTCATCAAGCTCTTCATCGAACACCGTATGGAGGTCGTGCGGCGCCGCACGGTTTTCGAATTACGCAAAGCCGAAGAGCGCGAACACATTTTGGTCGGCTACCAGATCGCGCTAGATCATCTCGACAACGTCATTCGAATCATCCGAGGATCTTCCAGCCGTGCCGAAGCGAAAGAAAACCTGTTCAAGTATTTCAGCGAGCAGGACGTCACCATTACCGAAAACGGCAAGTCAAAAAAGCTCGAAGGCGTGAAGCTCGACGGCCGCAAGTACCGCTTCGTCGGCGCTGCCGAAATCGAAGCCGCCGCAAAGCCCGGGGCGCTCAATCTGAGCTACAAACAAATCGACGCCATCCTCGAACTGCAGTTACACCGCCTCACACAGCTCTCTATCGACGAAATTCTGAATGAATTGAAGTCGATCCGTGACCTCATCGCGGAACTCAAAGAAATCTTGTCCAGCGAGCGCAAGCTTAAATCTGTAATCACCGCGGAGCTCAAAGAAGTCCACAAAGCCTACGGCGACGACCGCCGCACGCAAATCGTGGACAAAGTTGACGAAATCAAGCTCGAGGACTTGATTGCCGACACCGAACAACTCATCACTGTAAGCCACGCCGGCTACATCAAGCGCACCCCGACCGACACGTATCGCCACCAGTCACGTGGCGGCAAAGGACGCATCGGCGCAAAAACGAAAGAAGAAGACTTCGTCGAACACCTCTTCGTCGCGTCGGCGCACAGTTACATTTTGCTTTTCACGTCGAAGGGCCGCGTTTATTGGCAAAAAGTGTACGAACTGCCGGAAGCCGCCGCTGCCACGCGCGGGAAAGCTATCACCAGCCTGGTGAAATTCCAGGAAGACGAAAAGCTCACTGCGCTCGTCGCTGCCACGAATCTCGAAGCGGCAGACACGTTCGTCTTCATGGCCACGAAAAACGGCACGGTGAAAAAATCTGCGCTCACGGAATTTTCGAATCCGCGCTCAACGGGAATCATCGCCATCAGTCTTGAAGCGAAAGACGAGTTGATCGGCGCTAAGTTGACCGACGGCAAGCAGATGATTTTTCTCGCCAGCCACGAAGGGCAGGCCATTCTTTTCCGCGAAACGGAAGTCCGTGCCATGGGCCGCAATGCCGGCGGCGTGAACGGCATGGACCTCGACAAGGATGATTATGTCGTCAGCATGGACGCCGTCCAGCCTGACTTCGAAATTATCGCGAAAGAAAGCAAGAAGACGACGCAGAATCTCGAAGAACTCGAAAACGAGGACATCAAGGATTCGCTCACCACGCTCATGCTCACTGTTGCCGAAAAGGGCTACGGCAAGCGTACCGCGCTCGCCGAATACCGCATCACTTCGCGCGGTGGAAAAGGCGTCGTCAACATGAAAACCACCGACCGCAACGGCTCCGTCGTCGCCACCCTGCAAGTCACTGAAGAGTCCGACGTCATGATCATTACTGAACACGGCAAAGTGATCCGCGTTCACGCGAATGAAATCCGCGAAGCGGGCCGCTCCACGCAGGGCGTGCGCTTGTTAAAGCTCGACGGCGACGATTCCATCGCCGCCGCCGCCGTCCTCCAGGAAGAAAGCGAAGAAGAAAAGAAATAGCCTTTTTCAAGCAGAAACCTCTGCAAGAACATCTTTTGCGCCGCGAATTTCCAGGCTGAGTGCTAAACTGCTCAGGCCATGAAAACTTCGCGCCGCGCGTTTTTCCTTTTATTGCTGGTTGTACCTGTCCTTTTTGCCGATGGGAAGGACAAAAAAAAGCCGGTTCCTTCAAAAAAGGATTTCTTCGCGTTTGTCGGGACGTACACGGCAAAAACGCAGAGCAAGGGGATCTACTCATTTCGTTACGATGCGGGTAGCGGTAAAGCCAGCGGATTGAGGCTGGTGATCGAAACGCCCGATCCTTCGTTCATTGCGATTCATCCAACTGGAAAATATTTGTACGCGGTGAACGAAAGCGGAAAATCCAGCCTCGTGACGGCATTTGCGCTCGATGCGAAAACTGGCAATCTCACGCAGCTGAACCAGACTTCTTCCCTCGGCGAGGATCCCTGTTACATCACTTTCGATAAAACCGGAAAATACATTCTCGTTGCGAATTACACCTCCGGAAGGCTCGCAGTCTTCCCGATTCTGCCCGATGGAAAAATCGGCGAGAAGACGGCCTTGAATCAGGATAGCGGCACGCTCGGTCCGAATAAGGAGCGTCAGGAAGGCCCGCACGCCCATTGGATTGAAACCGGCGCCGACAATCGCTATGCCCTCGCCGCCGATTTGGGTCTCGACCAGATCCTGATTTTCCAGTTCGACGCAGGAAAAGGCGCTTTGGGACCGCACATGCCCCCATCGGTAAGCCTGAAAGCAGGTTCCGGGCCGCGCCACGCTGCATTTTCGCCCAATGGAAAATTCCTGTTTGTGGTGAGCGAGCTTTCTTCCACCGCGACCAGTTTTTCCTTCGTTGCAAAGACCGGCGATTTGAAGCAGGTCAACACGGTCTCCACACTGCCACCTGAATTTTCAGGCCGCAACGATGTTGCGGAAGTTGCCGTTCATCCAAACGGAAGATACCTGTACGTTTCTAATCGAGGCATGGATAGCATTGCGCTCTTTGCGATTGATCCCAGGAAAGGAACGCTTTCTCCGCGCGGCAGCGTTCCCACCGGTGGAAAAGAGCCGCGGCATTTTGCGCTCGATCCTGCGGGCAATTTCATGTTCGTCGAGAATCAGCTGAGCGACACGATCGTTATCTTCCATGTGGACGCGCTTAGCGGCGACCTTACACCAACGGGCGACACGCTTTCCGTTCCTTCCCCGGTTTGCTTGAAATTCGTTCCCGCGGAGTAGGCAAACAACGCTGAACCCCAAACTCTGTTGCCAGTTCTGAGTTACAATCCCGCCTTTGCCCGAGGCATCAAGGGGGAACCATGAGTTGCAATTTTCTTTCCAGAATATTTTTCCTTGCACTCTTAGCGATGATCGCAGCGCCTTTGTTACGGGCGGATGGAGAGTCAGTGCCCGCGCGAGATCCGAAGCAGCCGATCGACGAGGCGTACACCGCGAAAATCCACAAATACACAACCGCGCCCTATTTTTCCTCGCCGCTCGTCGACTATTTGCCCGCTTCGAAGAATGTGCCGACGCCGGAGGTTGTGCTTGGTGATGTTTCCGGCGCACCGGGAATTCTTCCCTATGCGGAAGAAGTCTACAAATACATGCGCATGCTGGAGGCAGCAAGTCCACGGGTGAAAGTGATTTCAATTGGAAAAACTGAAGAGGGCCGCGAAATGATCGCGGTCGCAGTTTCCTCGGAAGAAAATCTCAAAAATCTCGAAGAAAACCGCGCGCGTCTTGCAAAGCTCGCCGACCCGCGCTCGATCCATCTCGACGATGCAGAGGCGGACAAACTTGTCGCGCAAAGCACGCCCGTTTACTACATCACCGGAACGATTCATTCACCGGAAACCGGCGCGCCGACAGCGCTGATGGAGTTGGCGTATCGGCTTGCAGTAGACGAAAGCCCATACATCAAAGACATTCGCGATGGAGTGATTACGCTCATCACTCCGGTTGTCGAAGTGGATGGCCGCGACCGCGTCGTAGATATTTACAAATGGCATCTCGCACATCCGAAGGAGTTTTATCCGCCGCTGATTTACTGGGGCAAGTACGTCGCGCATGACAACAATCGCGATGCCATGGGCATGACGCTGAAGCTCACAGAAAACGTTCTGAACACGTATGTGGATTGGAAAGCGCAAGTGCTTCACGACTTGCACGAATCCGTTCCTTATCTCTACGACAACACGGTGGGTGACGGCCCTTACAACGCGTGGATTGATCCAATTCTCGCTGATGAATGGAACATGATTGCGTCGCGCAATGTGGCCGACATGACGAAGTTCGGAATGCCGGGCGTGTTTACGCACGGCGACTTCGATACATGGTCGCCGGGCTACTTGATGTTTCTTGCCGCACTGCACAACGGTATCAGTCGCTTGTACGAAACGTTCGGCAACGGAAACGCGGACACTCGTGAGCGAACTTTGGAGCCGGACGAGTATGCACGGACGTGGTTCAAGCAAAATCCGCCACTGCCGAAAACGCTCTGGTCGCAACGCGACAACAACAACTACGAAGAGACCGGCCTGCTGACTTCGTTGCACTATTTCCGCGAAAACAAGCATTTATTTCTGAAGAATTTCTATCTGAAAGCGAAGCGTTCAATTGGAAAGCCAACGTCGGAAGGTCCTGCTGCCTACGTGCTGCCCGCGGATGAGCCGCGCGGAACGCTGCAAACGGATTTGCTGCAAGTTTTGCAAAAACAAAAGGTGGAAATTTCGCGCGCCAAATCTGCGATCACGATTACGTTACCGGCGAAAAAAGAAAAGAAAAAAGAAGGAGAAAAATCCGGTGACGCGAAAGATGAAAAGAAAGAACCAACGACGCGTACCTTCCCAGCGGGAAGTTACGTGATTCGCATGGACCAGCCTTATTCGCGCACCGCGGACGCGCTCTTGGATCACCAGTATTGGAGCCCTGAAGATCCGCAGAAGACTCCATACGATGACACGGGCTGGACATTTGGAGAATTGTTTGGAGTGCAAGTTGTTCGGGTGACGGATGTAAAAGTGTTGAACGCGCCCATGGATAGAATTTCTGACGTTCGAGCTACAGGAGGCGTGAAAGGCGAAGGGGCGATTTTTGCAATCAACAATCACGCGGAACCTGCTCTCGCGACACTTCGCTACAAGCTGAAAGACGCGTCCATCGAGGCGGCCGAGGAACCGTTTGAAATTAGCGGCACAAAATTCACTCGTGGAACATTTTTGATTCGATGCAAAACGCGCCGACATCGAAAACGCCACAAAAGAAGTCGGGTTGCAAGCGATTGCTCTTGGTTCGGCTCCTGACGTCAAAACGCATCTTGTGCGCGCCGCGCGCATCGCTTACGTGCACACATGGCTTGCCACGCAGATGGAAGGCTGGTGGCGGATCGCGCTCGACAATTTGCAGATTCCATACGACTACATGAGCACGCAAGCGATCGCGAAGATTCCCGACCTGCGCGCAAAGTACGACGTGATCCTGTTCCCTCCGGTTGGAATCAACGCGCAACCCAACGCGATTATCAACGGACTGCCGACGGCGTGGGGGAATCCGCTCCCGTGGCAGAACACGCCGCTAACGCCGAATCTGGTTGGAAAGAATGATTCGACGCCGGACATGCGGCCCGGGCTTGGACTCGACGGTATTGCGAAGCTGCAAAGCTTTGTGGAAAAGGGCGGAGTGCTTTTGACGGCGGACGATACAGCGCAGTTCGCGCTTTCGATTGGAATGGGCGTGGGCGTGAACGCCGCGCGCAGCGAAAAGATGAAAATCGTCGGAGCCGTTGTCGGGACACAACTTGTGGATGCGGCCAGCCCGATCCTGTACGGCTACGACGAGAAAATTTCCGCATACTGCGACGATGGAGTGATTTTCTCACTCAGCAGTATCGCGGGTGGTCGGCGCCGGCGGCGTCTTGGGCCGGAGATGCGGCAGAGGCCGACAGGTCGCGGGACGAAAGACGATCCGGACTATGCCGTTGGCCGCACCGGCGCGGAAGTTCCGGAAGAGCCCGAGGCGGAAACTTGGGAGTATCCACAGCTGACCGATGAACAAAAGCACAACAACGCGCGGGTGATTCCTCCGGCGAATCGTGCGCGCGTGGTGCTGCGGTACGCCAACGCGAAAGATTTACTGATTTCGGGCCTCGCGGATAACGGCGGCGAGATCGCGCAACATCCTGCGGTGTTGGATGTGCCGGTTGGGCAGGGTCACGTGGTGCTGTTTTCGATCAATCCGGTGTATCGCGGGGAGACGCGGGGGACGTATTCGCTGGTGCTGAATACCGTGCTCAACTTCGACAGCTTGAATGCAGGGCGGAAGGACGCGACTAAGTAAGTCCGAAAGACCCCTTTCAACACAGAGAGCACGGAGGCCCGAGCACAGAGGTCACAGAGAAGAGCCAACTGCACTTTCCCGCGGTTCTGATGTCGTTCTGCTTGCCAATTGCGGCGATTGGAGTACAATCCCCGCCGCGATGGGCAAACGAAAGGCAAAGAAAGCAGCGCGTAGGGGTTCGAAGCGCGCGACAGCGGCGAATCACCTAAAGCTTCCGAAGAGCGGCGTCACGCTTGTTGTGCTGATGCGTGCGCGAGCCGGGCACGAACCATTCCTGGAGGCAGAGCTGCGCGCGCTGGTCACGCCAACGCGAAAGGAAGAAGGCTGCCTGCAATACGATCTACATCGCGCCGCCGATGGAACCGGCGCCTTCCTGGTGCACGAGGTTTGGGAATCGCGGGAACGCCACACGGCTCACACCAAGACGGACCATTTCCTACGATGGAATGCGCGGAAGGATGCACTCCTGGCTTCGCGTGAAGCGACGTTTTGGACGCAGATTGTCTGAGTAACGATCTGAGTTTTCCTCAAACAGACTTGGCCATGCGGATAACGGGGAGGGATTCTCCGTTGTGGAGGGGCACGGAGATGGGTTCGACGACGTGGTAGCCGCGGAGTTTGTAGAGAGGGACGCCGGTAAGGGTTGAGCCCATTTCGAAGCGAGTGAAGCCGGCAGCCTTGGCGGCGTTTTCGCAGGTTTCGAGGAGCAGGGTGCCGAGGCCGCGGCGGGCCCAGTCGGGATGGACAAAGAAGGCACGGATTTTCGCAGCGTCCACAGCGGGATCGAGGAGTTCGGGTTCGCGGACGTCGGCATGGTCGCTGCCGAAAAGGGTTTTGCGTTTGCTCCAGCCGCCACAGGCGGCAATGACGGTTTGGCCTTGGGGATTTTTGGCTTCAATTGCGAAATACGTTTTGTCTTTGATCAGCTGCGTATCGAGCCCCAGGACCGTGCCGAGGGCGCCTTCGATTTGGGCAGGAGTGTAGTCGTTCGCCTGGAGAACGCGGACAGAGGATTCGATGACGTTGTGCAGGGCGGGAATATCGGCATTGGTGGCGAGGCGGACGTGGAAAATGGTGGGCACAGGATGATGATACGACGAAGAAAGAACAGATTCGCGACAGACTCAACGGACACAGAGAAAAAACGGAGATTCTTGCGCAGAGGCGCTGAGACGCAAAGAAGGGTCAGCCAAAGGCCCAGACTACTCGTCGGAGGCGGAGACGTAGTAGCCGGGGCGGGAGCGGAGTTTGAGGTTGCGGTATCTGGGATTGACGAGACTCACCTTGATTTCATGAAAGCCCTCTTCGGTTGTTCCTGAAGGCGAATAGCCGAGCGTGTACTGGGTGTGAAGCTCGCCGCCGATTTCGTCCAGCGCTTTTTCAATGGTACGGTCCTTGAAAGTGGCGAAATGCGCGCCACCGGTGGCTGTGGCCGCGAGTTCCAGTGCGTGAGCGCTAATTTGATCCTTCACATGCGAAACGGCCCAAACGGCGAGAGCCATTAAATCCACATTGTTGTTGAGACGCGGGTCCTCGTCAGCAGGGAGCGGCGGGCTGCCGGGAATTGGCGGCAACGGATACGTGCCGGGAGGGGCGATGTCCGTGCGATTTTGCTTCGGCTCGGTTTTCAGAAGTGCTTTGGTAGTGGATAGACCGACACTGTAGATGGTGATGTTGGCTAGCTGGGCTTTGCGGAGGACTTCGCCGAGCTTGGCCTGGCTGCCGTAGTCGGCGGCCTCCGAAACGATGAGCATGATGCGGCGGCGGCCGGGAGTAGTGGGAGTCGCTTCGGGCAAGCCGGAGAGCATTTCGACGCCCACGGCCATGGCGTCATAGAGGCGCGAGCCGGAAGTGCTGGCACGAAGCTGGGCGACGGATTTTTGGATTTGGTCGGCGTTTTTGCTGAAGGGCAAGAGTTTATCTATCGTGTCGTTGAAGCCGAGAATAGCAGCCTCACCATTTGCGCCGAGAATGGTTTCCGTAATCACGATGCCGGACTTTTGCACGGGAGGAAGCAACGGGGCGACGCGCGAGCTTGTTTCGAAAAGGATGACCATTGAGATGGGATCGCCGCCAACGTCAAAGTGCGAAATGTTTTGCTGGACGCCATGATCAGTGAGGCGAAAATCCGCCGCTTCGAGGCTTGTGACGATTTGATCTTTTGAATCGCGGACGGTGACGGGAGCGTTGACCAGAACGACTTTGGCTTTAATAGCGGCGTCCACACGTCTCGGTGGCTGCTGGATGGGAACGTCAGGACGCGGAACCATGGGACCGTCTGGGGATTGGGCGAAGGTTGCCGCTGCCAGGGCAGAAGATAGAAACGCCAAGAGCAAGGGAAGTCCTGGGCGATTGCGCGTCATGCGGGCTACACCTCTGTTCGGGCGACGTCGGCGCAGACAAGACTTCCTGCGCTACCTGAGTGTACTCAATTCGAACGCAAAGAGACCGGTAGACGTTGCCTGGACAGGCCGCGATTCCTACAATGGGAGTTCTGCTCCGCCGGAGGCATCCGCATGTCCGCAGCACGCCCGAAACTGAAACCGCAGCACGCACCGAAAGCGCCACACGAAGATGCGAAATTTCTGGAGAGTACGCCGGCGCGGCCGCTGCGCATTTTGGCGGAATATATCAATCCGTTGGCACGACTGAAGACAGAAGGGATTGGCGATACGATCGTGATGTTCGGGTCGGCGCGGTTGGATTCGCATGAGGTGGCGGCGGCGCGATTGACGCGCCTGAAAGAAAGAAAGACTTCAGGACTGAAAAAAGAGGCAAAGGCGAGGCATCGGGCTGCACTGCGCGCAGCGAAAAGTGCGCTCGAAATGTCGCGCTATTACGAAGAGGCGCGACAACTGGCGCACAAGATTACGACATGGTCGCTCTCGCTGGGACCGAGGCCGCGGCGGTTCGTAATTTGTTCGGGCGGAGGGCCGGGGATTATGGAGGCGGCGAATCGCGGCGCTTACGAGGCGGGAGGAAAGTCGATTGGACTTTCCATCGAACTCCCGCATGAGCAGTTTGCAAATCCGTATATCAGCCCGGAGCTGAGTTTTAATTTCCATTACTTTTTTATGCGCAAATTGTGGTTCGCACAGATTGCGAAAGCGCTGATTGTTTTTCCCGGTGGATTCGGAACCATGGACGAGCTCTGGGAAATGATGACGTTGCTGCAGACGGGAAAACTGGCAAAGGACAATCTGATTCTGATTTACGGGCGTAAATATTGGGATGAAGTTTTGAACTGGAAAGCAATGGTGCGTTGGGGCACGATCAACGAAGACGAATACAAGCTCTTGCAATTTGCCGACAATGTGGACGAGGCGTTCGATTTGGTTCGCGCGGCAATGGAAAAATATCACATGGACGTGGATCCGTTTTTGCAGGCGTACTAGAGCAGAAGAAAAGAATTTGGCCCAGAATCACAGAGAACACAGAGAAGAGCGGGGCAAGATGGCGGCCGTACGAAGTCCCCAAAACTTTTGATACCAGCGAGTGTTTAATAGGGTGACGTAGGACCACGCCCGTACGAAGAATCCTGTATGGCGCAGTGGAAGCCCAGCCTCTAGGCTAACTTGAGGAGGCAACGAACCATGAATACAAGTCGATGGAAAACGAGCCTGGTCCAATTCCTCTGCGGGGCAGTGATGCTCGCAGGTGGGGTGCTCTTGGCTGGAGCGCCAAGAGCCTATGCAGATGATGATTGCCAGCGGAGGCTGGTTCACGCAGACCACGAATTGGACCGCGCGGTTGAAAAGCACGGCTACAACAGCAGGCAAGCAGACCACTGGAGACACGAGCTCCATGAGGCAAGGGTATGGTGCTGGGAACACAGCCATAGATGGTGGGACGAGCATGAACGTCGCTGGCACGATCAGCGGGACTGGGATGATCACGACCATGACCACGACCGGCACTAATCATTGAAGCTTTGCCGGAATTTGGGGCGCGGTGGAAAAAATCCGCCGCGCTCTTTTTGTTTGCGCGAACAATGCGACGGAGGTTTTTTGAAGGCGCAACCTTTTGACCAGCGAAGTGTTTTATGGAGCGTGCAGGGAGGAGAACATGAATTCAATTCTTGCAAAGGGTAAGAAGCTGTTTGGGAGAGTGGCGCTTGCGACTGTAGCGCTGGGTGGTTTTCTGGCATTTTTTGGCGCGACGAGCGCGTCGGCGAATACTGTGGTCTACGTGCACGCGCGGCCGCGCGCGGTGTTTGTGGCCGGATACTACGGGCCGCGATATTACTATGCGCCGCGACCGGTCTACGTTGGACCTGTATATCGGCCATATCGCTCGTACTACCGGCCTTACCGCGCCTACCGCTATTGGGACCCGGCGTTTCACTGCCGGCGCTACCGCTAGACGCAGCTGAAGAATTTACCCC
>Ga0066388_100000034_pt1 | contig 38962 bp, 30 predicted proteins | sample PanSoiMetaGPlot6_FD_64539 | JGI IMG/M metagenome (GOLD analysis project Ga0066388, IMG submission 64539) | Tropical forest soil microbial communities from Panama analyzed to predict greenhouse gas emissions - Panama Soil - Plot 6 (Hybrid Assembly) | ecosystem: Environmental > Terrestrial >...
AAAAAAAAGCCTGGAGTTCGTATGTACTCCAGGCCTTTTTCATCCCCCGTTGGCCGGATGCGTGTCCGGCTCAATCGTCCAATCAGTGCGTTCGAAAGCGTAACAGCGGTGCTTCGGTGAGCTCCTGCCACTTTCGGAAGAGAATGGCGCGCAACGTCTCCAGCCCCGGCACCCCGGATACGCCGCTATGAGTGGCATACAGGCGGCAGTACGGCCCCTGGGGCGCCACTTGCAGTTCGCACAAATCGTCGCCGTCGATGCGAATAGTATTGGCAGCCAGGTGCTCTTTTTTCTCGATTACTTCAACCGGGATCGGCAGTTGCTCTTCGGCAATTACCATTTGAAGATTGTCCAGGGTTTTTCTGGATATCTTGCAGCCAGGTGTGTAAATGAGTTCTACTCGCATAGGCTTAAACCTCCCTTCTAGCTGGAGTCAGAAAAGGGTGCCTGTGAGCCATTCGATTTCCATTAGTGACCCGCTCACTAAAATAAAGGAAACCTTAATGCCCCTCTTGGGCAGAAGTATAAGGGCAAATCGCCAGTTGCCAACATACAATCCTTAACAAAGTTGGTTAATATGTGTTAATTGGCCGAGGCGGCCAGCGTGGGGAAGGGCTTGTGTACTCAGAAATAGTGAAGGCCGAGGGGCATCTGATCGACTCGCAGATCCTGACAGGTATCTTCGATACAGTGATTGCCTGCCAGTCCGCGTACGAGGTGGTGGAGTTCAAGATCGGGCGGACCAACGACGAGATGTCGCGCATCCAGCTCAAAATCACGTCTGATACCGAGCAGAGGCTCCAGCAGACGCTCGGCGATCTGATGCTGCTCGGCTGCTATCCGATCGAGGAAAAGGAGATCGTGCTTCGCCCGGCTGAGAAAGACGCCTGCGTGCCTGATGACTTTTACTCGACCACGAACAATCGCACTTTAGTTCGATACCAGGGGCAGTGGCATGATGTCGAGCATCAGCGGATGGATGCGGTAATCTGCCGTGTGGATGGAGGCTTTGTCTGCCGGAAGCTGCGCGATGTAAGGGCCGGCGATCTCGTTGCTTGCGGTCACGAAGGTATACGGGTGAAACCGGAATTCAAGGAGAGAGACCGGTTGGGTTTCGCCTTCATGGCTAACGAGATCTCGTCTGAGCGCCGGGTCGAAACTGCCGTGAAAAAAATAGCAGAGATGATGCAGCAAATCCGCTCAGAGGCAGGCAGGATTGTATTCGTTGCCGGGCCGGTTGTCGTCCATACCGGCGGCGTTCAGTTTCTGTGCGAGCTCATTCGCGACGGCTTCGTGCACGCCTTGTTGAGCGGCAATGCCCTGGCCGTGCACGACATTGAGAATGCTCTGTACGGTACTTCGCTTGGAGTAGATCTGGAGCGCGGCCTGCCTATATACGAAGGGCACAAGAACCATATGCGGGCAATCAACACCGTAAACCGGGCTGGTGGCATCGCCCAGGCGGTCGAGTCCGGTGTGCTCAAGTCCGGTGTCATGTACGAGTGCGTGCGCAATAACGTCCCTTTCGTATTAGCCGGCTCGATCAGGGATGACGGCCCGCTGCCGGATACGCTGATGGACCTTGTCGCTGCTCAGGAGGAGTACGCCTGCCAGCTGCGAGGAGCGCACCTGGTCATCTGCCTCTCTTCCATGCTTCACAGCATCGGAGTCGGCAACATGCTGCCGTCCTGGGTGCGAACTGTCTGTGTGGACATAAACCCGGCGGTGGTCACCAAGCTGTCTGATCGCGGTTCTTCCCACGCGCTGGGCGTGGTCACCGACGTCGGACTCTTTCTGAACCTACTTGCCCGTCAGCTTTGTCGGTCCGGGGGTTAGACCCGCCTGCCGGCGGCCAAAATCCTCTGGCTTGGTCGGGACGCGCGCCATAGACTTTTGCCTTATCCATGCTCCGGACTTTCCCACCTTGTCGGTCTTGAATGTCCAAACCTTTCCGCTGGCATCTTTTACGTCCGTGACATAACTGTTGTTACTTTCCGCTCTCCTGGTTTCCAGAAGATGAACATCCCGAAACGCCTCAGGGACTTATGCAGCGATGACGCAATTGTGCTTTGATGTAATCAAGTGCGCGGTTTTTTGGCGCACTGCTTGCGGCAGGAACACCAGACAAGCGGCGGCGTCTAGGGAGATAGCTGTGCTGCGGGGAGTGTCTATGGCGAGGATATGGGCGTTCTGGCTTGTGGGGGCTTTTGTTGCTATCGGGCTCGTTTGGCCCGGCGTTGCTGCTTGGGCGGCCGAAGGCGAAGTCTGGCCGGAGTTGCGTCCGGCGGCCGACTACATTCGCAACCTGCACGTTGTCGACCAGGGGCTGATCCGCGGTGCCCAGCCGAATGCCGAGGGATTCCGCCGGCTCAAAGTGGCTGGCGTGAAGACCGTCATCAACCTGCGCAACGAGGACGTTCCTGTCGCTCAGGAGGGCGAAACGGTGCGCCTTCTGGGCATGCGTTACGTCAACATACCGCTCAACGTCTTCGAGCCGCCGGGTAACTCCGCCATTGGCAAATTCCTCCGCATTGCCAGTGACCCCGCGAACCAGCCTGTTTATGTGCATTGCCAGTTCGGCCAGGACCGCACCGGCACCATGTGCGCTATGTATCGCATCAAGAACTATGGCTGGACCGCCGGACAATCGTTCGACGAGATGCTCTCCTTCGGATTCAAACCAGGCCTGGCAAACCTCACCAGGTCCGTCTACGACTTCGCCGATCAGATGGGCCGGCAAGAACAGCGCCCGGGAGCGGACCTGATCGTCAAAGACTTGAAAAGACGCCTGAAGGGCCGCATGAAGACCTGACCGGCGGATGCTTGGTCGACTCTCGTTTTAGCGCTGCTATTTGCGCTGGATCTCCAGAGACGGTTTGGATTCTGTAGCCAGCTGCCCGGGCGGTGCTTGAGATTGCATGAGATCCGACAAGATCCAATCGAACATCGTGCGCGGTCCGTCAGCGGGGTTGAGCTGGTCTTTGATCATGGGCGATGCGTGTCGCGGACGATATCCGTCTATGAACGTAAGATGATCAATATTGCGGAATACTCTGGCCAGGCGCACGTCGATGTTTGGCTTGAGACGGTCGAGGTCTTGTTCGCGTGCGATGGCTGCCGAGCAATCGTCGCTGGGAAGGAAGACGGCACTGTTGACGGGAGTGATACCGTCATTGAGCGCGTAGACAAAACGACTGCTGGCTGCGGCACTTTGCTGGTCGTCCGGAATAATCCGGGCGATCTCGCGATTGAGCATATCCAGAACCGGGTGCTCGCGCGCGATATGAGCAGGGAGCTTCGTCGTGATCAGGCTGTACGGATAGAGCACCGTCGCCTCAAAATGGCGGCTTAAGCCGGGCTTCATGTAGGGATTGAGCATGTAGCCGGCGTAGGCGATAAATTTCGATTTGTCGATCTTGCTACTTCTGTTCAGCTCGAGGGTTCTCGCATTAGCGTTGGTAGAGATCTGGAGATTGCCGCCCGGGCCAAGTGGAAGTCGCGACCGGAATGTGCCGGCCTCCGGCATGAAGCGGTCGCAATTGTCCCAGTTGAGGTCGGCCAGAAGGCTGGGATTGAGCTTGAAGTAAAAATGGAACGCCAGGCTGCGGTCAACGCGCGTCCAGGGTGTAAGCATATTCTTGTAGACGCTGTACATGAGCCAGTCCCGGCTGAACATGGGAGAGCCGTGGAAGGGCGTACCGAGAGTAAAGACAAGGCGAACTGCCTTGTCGAATTCGGGATCGGCCATCGCTGCACGCGTCAGGCTGCCGCCCAGGCTGAGAGCCAATATGGTGACAGGCTTGCCGCCGGTTTGATGATGGAGGTCGACAACGGCTTGCTTGAACTGGGGCAGGAGATTGGCAATGAGATCCAGGCTGTCGTAGCGCAGGGAGTAGATCTTGTACTGGCGGCAGAAATCGGGATAAGTTATCAGCCTGCCAATGACCTTGTCCCAGCGAAAGTCGCGCCAATACTCGCCCCGCAGTCCGTGAACCAACAAAAGTGGCTGACGGTCCCCGATTGCTTCTCTGTCGATCTGAAAGAGTTGGACTTGTAACGGTTTTTTCCGTAACTTGTCCTGCCGGCGCAGGATCGGGTAGTCGCTAGCCGTTGACTCAACAAATCCTTCCAGCGCGGGATTGTTTTTGACCGGGCTGCTTATTACGTTGGTTTCTTGGGCGGCCGCAGGCAGAAACAGACTGAAACAGGCCGCCAGAACTAACAGGGGTTTTGAGAGGTCCGGCATGGTATCGATCGTCAGGTGGTACATTATCCTGGTCACCTTCAGGTGAACGTTCCCAGCGTAGCAGAAGTTTGTGCAGAGGACACTTCCTATATAGGGATAATCGAGCATATGGCATCGCATAGAATTTGCATTTGTTTTTCTGATACGGGCGGCGGACACCGCAGCGCTGCGGAAGCGGTGGAGGCGGGCATCAGAGAAGTTGCCTTCCAGTCGCTGCCCGGGCAGCAGTTGAGCATAAGCGTCGAGAACATGGCCGAAAAGAGCCATCCCATTAATCAATGGATGGTCGAGCTTTACAACTTCTTGCTCAGGCACGGTCAAGCCAGCATGAAGTACTACACCTGGTTTATCGAGGCCACCAAGCCCAATAACTCAGAAATTGGTTATCGCCTGGCTCGCCGGTATACGATCGAGGCGCTTGAGAGGATGGATCCTTCGGTGGTTGTCTCTGTCCATCCCATGACCAACCATTATCTGGCTCGGGCTATGAAAGAGCTGGGGATGGCCGGTCGAGTCAAGCTGATCATCGTCGTCACCGATCCCAATGCGCAACTCTGGAGTGGTTGGGCTTGCGCGGATGCAGACATCATCGTCGCCCCCAACGATCTTGCTTGCGATCGCCTCATTTCGTTGGGCGTTCGCCCGGAACGCATAAAGACCGTGGGGATGCCGATAAACCCTGAGTTTCTCAAACCGGCTGTCGTCAGCCGCACAGATTTTCTTACTGCGCTCGAACTAGATCCCGAGCGTTTGACCGTCGGGATCACTGCCGGGTGGGCGGGCGGCGGTAACATGACCAATGTCTATGCCGCCCTCGATCGCGTGAAGCGCCCTGTGCAGGTGGTGTTCACCTGCGGGCACAACGCCGAACTGTTCGAGTACGTAAAACTCGCTTCCAGAAAGTCTGCGCTGCCCACTGCCGTATTGCCTTTTCATGATGCCACTTCCGATCTGATGAACGCGTGCGATCTGCTGGTCACCAAGGCCGGCGGGTTAACGACCTATGAGGCAATCGCCCGCCGGCTGCCGATGGCTCTCGACTTGCTCAGCGAAGCCATGCCGCAGGAGTCAGGAACGGCGGACATGCTGATCCAGTATGGTTTGGCCAGACCGCTCAGACGACCGACGGACATCTTGCCAATCGTGGAAGCATTGGACCCGGCCTCAGAGCGTGCGAGCATGGAGCTGCCATCGGCTCACTCGCTCAATCGTGTCGATGCGATCTACGAGATTGCCAGTCTTATTTTGTCCGCCTGCGATCCGGGGTTCGTCAGGGTGAAAGCCACCGGAGCCATTCCCGAAGCTGACACCGTAAGTGGTGACGAGTGCGGCCATCCTTGAGCCACGAGCTCGCGAGCTGCTCGATATGATCTTGTAGCCATCTGCGTGCTTCATATGTTTATGAAGTGTTGGTTTACTCGCCATGCCTGAAACCGCTGTGACATGATTTGATCAAATCTGGAGGATTTGCGTTTTGATTCTTGAGGTTCATGATTTTCCAGCTCAGCGCGGTCGGGGTGTGCAGGCGGATGTGGTACTCATTCACGGGACGGGCGCAGATGCGAGCCTCTGGCAGCCGCAAATCACACTTTTGACGGAGCAGGGGCACCGCTGCATCGTGCCGGAGCTGCGAGGGCATGGTCGCACACGCGAGCCGGGCGAGCCTGCCGGCTTGGACGTGCACGTGCAGGACATGCTGGAAACGGTGGAGTCCTGCCAGGTCAAGTTTCCAGCAATATTTGTCGGCCATTCCCTGGGGGCGATCATTTCCATGATTCTGGCAGAACGACGCCCGGAGCTGATCGAGCGGATTCTGGCCGTATCCATGCCCGGTCGCGTTCCGCGTCCGGTCTCTACCATCTTTCGTTTTCTCGTCACCTGGCCCTTCGAGACGATCAGAGGTACGATTTTGCATCACAGTCTCCCCAAGCGTGAGCGTATCTTGATTGCCACCGAGATGCACAGCTTGCGTGAAATTGTCGAGAATTTCGCAACCGTGAATTTCGTCGACCGTCCTCCCAGGGTGGCCTGCCCGGTCCACTTTTCGGTAGGCCGTCTCGATGTTGTCGCTCCCTGGGTGCACGTGCGCAGTATGCATCGCAAGACCCCGAACTCTACTTTCCGGCTGTTTGATTGGTCAGGCCACTGCTGCATGGACGATCAGCCCGGGCAATTTAATGACTGGTTCATGGAAAAAATCGGCAACGGTGCCGCCTCGGTAGCGTAGACTTCTTTCAAGAGAGGAGCCGCTATCCAACGATCCGGTCCCAAGATCTTCATTGAGGCGGCGGGACAGCGGTCCGTATGATCGCCTACATGTGGAAAAACTGCCGCAGCCAGCCGAACATGCCTTCCGGTTTAGACATCAGCTCATTGAGAGTGAAGGTCGCCGTTGGCGGTGATGCCGGCGGCGTCTGCGGCTTGGGCTCTTCTAGGTGCGGCAATAGTTTGGCCAGAAGCGAGAGATTGTATTTGAGCTCTTGCGGGAACGCCAGGTCCGGGCGCCTGTTCCGTACAACCTGCTGTCCATCCTGAGGTTCTGCGATTTTTCTGCGCAATGTCTCACCATGGGACTGGAAGAGAATCGCCTCGCCGGTCTCTTCGGAGAACATGAATGCTTCGCCTTCTTTGAGGCTGGCAGTGCCGTGCTCAGCTAAATACTTCAGGCGTTTGCCGATCGGATCCAACGGTTCGACGCGTGGCGGAGCCGGTGGGCTCGGCGCTGCCGCTTGTGCCGCAGCGCGCGTGGAAAGATAAGCAGCCGGGAGTCGGGCGCCGGCCATTGCCAGCAATCGTGACTGAGAGCCAGGCAGGCTGGAGTAGCCAAGGGTCGACCTGATTGGAGTTCCGGGAGTGGCCTGCGGATCTTGTGCTGGCACTTGCTGAGCGGCCGGCATTTGAGAGGAAGCTGGGCGCTTAGTCGCAGGTAGTGGCGATTGAGCGGCTGGCAGAACCGGCGGCGCCCCGGCAGGCGCAGCAGTGGGCGCTGTTGCCACCGGCTCAGGGGCTCGGCCGACAGCGCTAATCTGAACAAGTCTTAGGCGCGGGGTATCCAGACGCAATGGATTGATGGACTGAACGCTGGCTTGCGGTTGTTGTTGTTGAACTTGCCGAGGCACTGGCCCAGTCTGGTCGCCGGCAAAAGCCAGCGCCGTCGGTGCGGTAATCACCTGGGGAACGGGCGGCTGAATACCCGAGCGCAGCGCTGTCTTCGGCGGCTGGGGGACGTCCGCCGGCCCAGACGACGTAGTAATTGAAGGCTGTACGGGCTTTTGGATCACTGCGTGAGTCGCCGCCGGTAGAGGCGCCTGCACAGCTGCTCTTTGCAAAATGGCCAACGGCTGGACGGGGCGCTGGACGGCTCGAGGGGATTCACCCGCTTGCGGTGCCGCTACTGGGGCAACCTGGGAACTCTTATAGACCAGCGGCGGGGTTGTCACTTGCGGAAGCGGCGTGGCGCCCGATGGCTGTGGCGCTTGTTGAACCTGGGCTTGTCGCGGTGGGGTGGGTTTGGGCCCGGGCTCTGAGCCAAAGAGGAAAGCGAGCGGATTGGCATCCGCTGCCTTGACGACGGCACGCACCGGCAGAAATGGCGCCCGTTGTTCTTGGATACGATTGGGTTGAACGACAGGCTGACGCGCCTGCTGGTGATCGATTTGCCGCGGTGTCGGTGTCGAGTCGCCACCAGGAAACGCCAGTGGTGATGGGGAAATCCACGACGGAATAAACCCGTTCAACATGCCCGAGCGTGCCGGTGCCTGAGGGACGGGCGCGCTCGGGTTGCGGGGCATGGTCGCCGGCTGAGCAGGTGGCTGTACGCTCCTGTTACGCGCCGCCGGCAGCGCCGGAGCAGTTGGCTGAACCGCTTGAGGCACTGCCGGAGCGAAATTGACGACCGGTGGGGTAAAAGCGGCAACAACAGGGCGGTCCGGCAGCGGAGCCGGCTCAACGGCAGCACCTGTTGACGACTGCGCTGCCGGCGGGGTTTTGGCGGGCAGCGTTTGACCGATGGTTTGCTCTGCCGGGCCCCGTGGGCTCGGCAATGGCAGGCGCGAGCGAGCCATGGCTACAGGAACCGGCCGCGGTGGGGATTCCGGCTCGCCGGCTGTATCCGGGTCCGACTGCGGAGGCTGTCTGATCACCATCGTGATCGGATTCACGGAGTCTTCCGCTGCCCGTCTGTTGCCAGGAGTTGGTCGTTCGGCAAATACCACCATTGGTATCGACTCAACGTTTTGGTCCGCTCGAGGGGGCTTGGCCGGCTCGACACCCCCGGCCTTTTCAAGCCGCGGCTTGTTTGTTCCTGGCGGTGCAAGGGCGGCCGTGCTCAAATCCCTTACACCGGCGAGCACTTTCTCTAGCCATCCCGGTGAAGATTTTTTCGCTTGCCGTTGGACTGACGACGATTTGACGGCAGCAGGCGCCGAGGCCGGTTGTTGTGCCGGTGGTGCCGCCAGGGGCTTGCTGGCGGCCGCTGGCGGCGACGGTGGCAGCGGTTGAGCCGGTTGAATTGACTGGAGTACTGGCGGGGGCGGCGGCTCCGCGACCGATGGCAGGGACTGTTTGGGTGCCGGCTGCGCTGGTGCTGGCAGGGCAGAAATGTCAGCACCGCCTGCCGGCGGCGATCCGGACGTACGATCGTGCTGCGGCCTGGTCTCTTTAGTCTTGAAAAAGCCGAATAAGTTTGGAAACTTGAAATCAAAAGCGGGCGGGCTGCCTGCAAAAGGAAGCCGGCCCGTCGACGCTGTCGCGCTGTGGCTGCGAGCACCGCTGCCTGACAACGCCCGCTGCCAAAAACCTGCTTTGTGCTGTTGCGGCGGGGAAGCGCCACCGGTGCCGACCGTAGAGCCCGCATTGTTTTGGGCTACTGGCCGGGGCGGGCCTGGCGGCCCGATCGGACTTCCCTCCAATTGAAAGGGCTCATGCCCGATACCCGTTCGTCTGTCGCGGTCTTCTTGTCGGGAGCGGCTCTCTGCGGGCACCTCCTGAAATTGAGCGGGAGCAGGCTCGAAGGAGGGCGCCGGTGGCGATACCGGCGGTGGTGCGGGAGGCTCCGGCAGAAGAGTGTGCGGCGTCTGCATGAGCGCCGGCGCACGAGAGTCAGGCATTGACTCTCCCGGCAGTGGCACGTAGTGCAGGTTGCCCGAGTGCGCCGGCGAGCCCGCCGACTGACCACCCTTTGCTGGTGCCAGTCCGAGAGTGCGGCTCAGCTCGCTGACCGCGCCCGTCAAGTTGCCCTGCTCGAGTCGAACAGTCGCCAGCAAAATCCTAGCTGGCTGGTAGTCGGGTTTGACCGCCAGTGCTTGCTCCAGAGCTGATTCCGCTAGTTTGAGATAATGCCGCTCCCTGAAGATCAATGCTTGTTCGTAGAAAGCACGCACAAGGTGCGGATTTACCTGCGTTGCCTTCAAAAACTCGATGAGTGCGGCATCAAGTTCACCCTTCTGGCGCAGGTAGAGGGCCTTCTGGTAGTGCGTGCGTGGATACGAAGCCTCGCCCAGGTCGTGGAACGACTGTTGGCTGGGAGGCGTCGGCTTGGCTGATAGCGGCTTCGTTGACGGCGGTACCGCCAGCGGTGAAAGTGACAAACTGTCTCTGTCGGATCCAGCCGCTGCGGTAGGTACCAGAAGTGGTGTCAACAAAACAGCAAGAATCTGCGCTTTTCGGACGCGCTGCCGACGGTTGAGTACCGTCTGTGCCTGGCGACTCCCATCAGCATGGTTCGTGCGCATCAGGCATATATTAGCCTAACTTCTGATTACCAGACGTTCTAATTTTCGGAAGAATATTATCCAGTCGGGCTCGTTCATTGTCTTGAGCGGCCAGACAAGGATTGTCCGCATTCCAGCACGCTGGCCTCCCCAGACATCCGTAAGCGGTCTGTCACCGACGACTGCCACCTCGGATGGTTGCAGCTGCATTTTCTCCAGCGCTTGCCGGAAGCCTCCACGCCTTGGTTTTGCTGCGCGACCTATCGTTGGCATATCCAACAGTGCTCTTACTTGCTCTAGATATGATTCGCGTTTGTTATTGCTGACGATAGCCAGCTTAAACATCGAGCGTGCTTGCGTCAGCCAGCTTGCCACCGCATCCGTGAGCACACCAGAGCGTGGTGCCACCACAGTGCTGTCCAGATCCAAGATCAGACCGCGCACGCCATCGGCTGACAGTTGATCCAGATCGATATCCGTTATGTCTCCATCAATTAAATATGTGGGTCTAAAGAACATATTTCTTCTCGAAAGGTGGTTGCCAATACAGCCGGCCCGACAGATTAGCAGACGGCTTGTCCTGCCGTTTTTCATGGGCGCCAGCATGATCAGCCCGAAGGTCGATGTTTTCAAACATCCTCTTCGGTGACGCTTTGCGTCCTGAGCAAATGTTTATGTAAACAGGGCGCCGGCCACTACGATATTGCCATAATCCGTGGCCGGCAGCCGTTTCAGTGCCCGAAGCCGCTGCCGCCGCTCTCCAGTTTTACACAAAACAGGGTAATGGCGCCGGACTGCGGGGGCGCCTTCCACTTGACTGGGGGTAAAATGACTATTTCCACAGATCGGCATTGTCGGCCCCTGCGGCGACCGGCTGTCTGGATGGTCAACGGAGACAGGAAGCTTGCCCTCACAGAAGACAAATGCCCAGCCCAAGGTTGCCCAGCGCCGGGAGCCCTTCCCGCTTCAGCATGTGGCGATCATCATGGACGGTAACCGTCGCTGGGCGGATCAGAAAGGATTGCCGCGCCTGGTCGGACACAAGGAAGGCGTCAAGACCCTCAAGGAACTGGTTAAGTACGCGGGCGCCAATGGCTTGAAATTCCTGACCGTGTACGCTTTCTCCAGCGAAAACTGGAACAGGAGCAACGAAGAGGTCAACTACCTGTTCGAGCTGTTCGGAGCTGTCGTTCGCGATGAGCTGGATGAACTGTCCAGCAACAACGTCAGGCTCAGGTTTCTCGGCAAGCTTAAAGACATGCCTGCCAATTTGCGCCGGTCATTTCAGGAGGCTGAAGTGCGTACGGGTGCCAACACCGGACTCCGCCTGCAAGTGGCGATCAACTATGGCTCGCGCCTGGAGATTGCCGAGGCAGTTCGCAGAATTGTCAGCGAGGTTCAGACAGGCCGATTGGCCGCAGAAGCTGTCGATACTGACCTGATCAACTCGTATCTGTACACAGGCGATCTGCCCGATCCAGATCTGATCATCCGCACCGGAGGCGAGATGCGGCTGTCGAACTATCTGCTCTGGCAGGCTGCCTACGCAGAATTGTACGTGACGCCTGTGCCCTGGCCGGACTTTACGTTTCAAGAGTTCGAAAAGGCGGTGGCCGCTTTCGCCACTCGCGATCGCCGCTACGGTGGGGACTGATGGCAAGCAGCCGCACAACCTCCTTCCCCCTCGGTTTTCTGGGCGCACCTGACTTGCCAACAAGCAGCCGCCGCCTGAGGAAGGTTGACACAGGTGTCTGTTGGGGGCGAACCCGCCGGCCGGTTGTTGGCTGGGGGCAGGACCGCCCTAGGGTGGCTTTTGGAGAGGCGGCGGACCGCCGGATACTTGCAGAGACTCATCGAGCAGGATAGGCAAGGCCGTGCCGGCCGGGATCTTCACCTCCGAGCCCTTACGCACCACGCCTCCGGCCGCCCCCGCGCCTGTGCCAATTGCTGTGCCGGCTGCCGCTCCCATGCCGGTTGATCTTCCCACCCGGCCGTCGGCTGTGGCTCCGACAATCGGCCCGAGCGACGTGCCGACCAGGGCACCGGACCCGGCTCCGACCGCCGCCGTTGCCAGACCCCTGCCGACGCGGCCGGCGCTGGTTCCGCCGCTCAGCTTTAGCTCACTGGTGTCCACTGACGCCGAAAGCGGAAAGCGCCTGCCGTCTGGAGTCTCGATGGCGGTGAAGCGAATGTCCACCCTGCCGTTGGCGCCGGCCTGAAAGCGCTTGGCGGCCACAACATTGGTGATTTGACCGACAAGACGGCTGCCGGCCGGGACGACCGGGGCGCCATTTGCGTAGAGAGGGGAGTTGAGGGTAGCTTGAATTTCCTCTCCGACCTGGCTACAGCCTGAATCGATCGAGTTTTTCAATTGGGCTTGAAAGCGGGTGCCGGCAGCAATTACTGCTACGTTGCCCTGAAGATAGCCGCCCACCGGCGGCAAATGCTGGGCGCCGTAGCCTGCCGGCTGGACAAATCCGGGCTGAGCAGGCTGGTAGACGGGCGGTTGCTGGCCATAGCCGTCCTGTGCCTGCACGGGCGCGTTGGACGCCGGATAAGAAAGAGCCGCTACCATTGAAGCGGCCAGGGCTGTGCGGCGGGCTGCGGCCATCCGCCCCCCTCAGGCCAGCACACGGCTGAGTGCGGCGCCTTGCTCTTCCACGGAGCGGATAAGCCCTTCCAAATTGATCCGCTGGCCCTTGGCGGTAAGCACGACGATGATATGACCGAGCACCGAGTAGAAGTGGAGGATGCCCTGGTCGGTAAGCAGCGTCATCTGCATGAGATTGCCCCGATTCATCCGCTGAATCGACACATCGTTATTTGAAAACAGGGTGGCGCTCAGCGCCCCCAGCGTGGCAATGTCGATCTCGGGCGGAAGGGACGACGAGACAACGCCGCCTTCGGGGTTGACCAGAAGACACCCTAGAATTCCGTGCTTGCCGTTGAGGGTTGTCAAAAGCGCTTGAACTTGCTCGGCGCCTGCCATTCATCGTCTCCTTGATTGCGCGCTGTCCACTGGATGCCTTTCAGGCCTGCTCCTACTTGGTGGCAGGAGCAGGTGACTTCGGCTTGGGATCCGCGGGCTTCTCTTCCTTGCCCTCGGTCGACTTATTATCGCCGGTTTTCGTCGAGGATCCCGCCTCGCCGCCGGAGGCTACCGTCTTTTTCTCTTCCGGGGCTGAATTCAATTTCTTGAGCTTGAAAACCTCTACCCATGGGTCATCGAGAGCAGCGCTGAAGACCTTGCCGACCATCTCCAGTTGATCGCCATCTTTCAATGTGGCCAGTAGCGTGCTTTCCGGGTCTTTCTCTTTCGGGATCATCATTGCCAGCTTCAGCTCGGCCAGCGGTACGTGACTGTTGGGCTTGAGCACCAGAAACGACAGGTGCGTCTTCGAGGACCTGAATGCCGGTTTGTAATCAAGAGCCAGGTTGGTGAAAGCGAAAAAATTAGCTGTAAACTTCACGTTTTTGCCGAGAAAATCCTGCGGCTTGCTGATCAGGTCGTCGGCGCTGGCAGACACGACGTTTTCCAGTACGGGCTCAGGCGTTGTCGCAGCCTTGGCGGGAGCGGCTTTGTCGGCAGCTGCCTTCTCGGGTGCGGGTTTTTCGGCAGCCGGCTTGGTGGGGGCCGGTTTGGCCGGGGCGGCAGCCGGGGCCGGGCCGGCAGACGAGATGGCCAATGCTAGGCAAAGCCCGACTAAACGACCGTGCAGATAAGTTTTTGCTGACCCTGACCAGGTCTTGATTTTGCTCGACATTGTTGGCTAAGTACCTGTGAATACCCGATGAATCCACATATTACCAGATGCTCATTCACCGTGCCCTTCTACAGACGATATGATGACGCTAACTCGAAGGGCGGGAGCTAAGTGTCTAAGTCGAGAGGCAACCAGGGCGTAAATAAACTCAGCAGCGAGGGCAGCGCACCAGCACCCGACGGTGAAGACCGAGCGGCTGCCACCGACGCGCAGCTGACGCCGATGATGAAACAATACTGGGACATCAAATCCCAGTACCCGGACGCGTTGCTGTTCTTCCGGCTTGGCGACTTTTATGAGCTCTTCGATGCCGATGCACATGTGGCGGCACGCGAGCTCGACATCACCTTGACCGGCAGGCCGGAACCCAGCTATGCCGGCGGCCGCGTGCCTATGGCCGGCGTCCCCTATCGATCCTACGAGGCTTATCTCGCTCGCCTGCTGGCTAAGGGGTATTCGGTTGCCATATGCGAGCAAGTCGGTGTAATTGGTGCCGGCAAGGGTCCGGTCGAGCGGCAGGTGACCCGGCTCGTGACACCAGGCACGGTGCTGGAGTCGCACCTGCTTCCCTCGCGAGAAAACAATTACCTGGTGGCGCTCTTACGCGGAGGACCAGACCTGGCCGGCAGTCAGCTCCACTCTGCAAGGCAAGGCGGCACGATATGGGGACTGGCTTGTGTCGATGCGTCCTGCGGCGAATTTCTCGTAACACAGCTCGCCGAGGACGAAATCTTGCTCGAGTTGGCCAGACTCAACCCGAAAGAGATTCTCGTGGCCAAGCGTCTGCAAAAACCGGGACCGGGGCAGGTAGTGCCGTTGGAGATGGCGGACGTGCCGGCAGGGCTCGACGGCGCCCAGTTCAAAATTACCGGTCGTCCCAGCATGTTTTTCCAGGTCGAGCCTTCTCGACGCCGGATCATGCAATTCTTTCAGGTGTCGACCCTGGACGGCTTCGGCTGCCAGGCGATGCCCTTAGCGATCGGCGCAGCCGGGGCGGCAATCGAGTATCTCGAACGAACGCAAGGGCAACAAGTCGCCAGGTTTCCAGGGATGACGACCTACTCGCTTTCCGGACATCTGGTGTTGGATGCTTACACGCGGCGCAATCTCGAGCTGACGGAAACCGCACGTGATCGCAGCTTTGAAGGCAGTCTTCTCTGGGTACTCGATCAGACGAAGACCGGCATGGGCGGAAGAATGCTGCGCAAGTGGCTTATGGAGCCACTGTATTCGGTGCCGGCCATCGAAGAGCGGCAAGTGGCGATCAGCGAGCTGATTGAAGAATTCGAGCGCAGGCCAGTGCTGTCAGCCGCCCTGGGCAAGGTCTCGGATCTCGAGCGCCTGGCGGTCCGCCTGGCATCCGGTACGGCGAATCCCAAGGAATTGCTGTCGGTTTCACAATCATTGGCAGCAATTCCGGAAATTGCTGCCGCTGTGCAAGGGGCGGCCAGCCCATATCTTGCTCTTCTGGCCGTGCCCTTACCCGAGTTGGCTGAGCTGACGGCCATGATCGGCTCTGCGATTAGCGAGGAGGCACCGCGTGAGACAACTGCAGGAGGCATATTTCGGGCCGGCTATTGCAGCGAGCTGGATGAGACTCGCAATTTGCTGGGTGGCAGCAAGAAATGGATGGAAGATTTTCAGCGACGCGAGCAGGAGCGCACAGGGATCCGCTCCCTGAAGGTGAATTTCAACAGCACCTTCGGCTATTACATCGAAGTCACCCATGCCAACGTCGGCTCCGTTCCAGCTGACTACATAAGGAAGCAAACACTCACCAATGCTGAGCGTTACATCACACCCGAGCTTAAAGAGTATGAGGCGAAAATCCTCAATGCTGAAAAAACGCAGTCGGACCTGGAGTACAAACTGTTTGTCGAGTTCCGCAACAGGCTGGCCGACTTCGGGCGCCACGTTTATCAAGTGGCCGGACGTCTTGCTGCTCTGGACGCTCTTCTCTCGCTGGCGGCGGTGGCCGCCGAGAGAAAGTATGTTTGCCCGCAGGTGGACGAATCTGTGACCCTGGAGATCAAGAATGGGCGCCATCCGGTTCTCGAGCGCATTCTGCCGATGGGACGCTTTGTTGCCAACGACTCGAAGCTCGAGGGCGCCAACGCCGACCATCAGCTGATCATCTTGACCGGGCCGAACATGTCGGGCAAATCGAGCCTCTTGCGACAGGTGGCCCATATCGTCCTGCTTGCGCAAATGGGCAGCTTCGTACCTGCCGACTATGCTCGCATCGGGCTCGTAGATCGCATCTTCACGCGAATTGGCGCTGTCGATGACCTCACGCAGGGGCAGTCGACTTTTCTGGTGGAGATGAGCGAAACGACTCAGTGCTGTCTTGCTGCTACGGCCGCTTCTCTGATTTTGCTAGATGAAGTCGGGCGGGGCACCAGCACTTACGACGGTGTGGCCATTGCCTGGGCCGTAGCCGAGTACCTGGCCAACAATGTGCGAGCTAGAACAATTTTTGCCACCCATTACCACGAATTGAACGGGCTGGCCAGTTTTTTCCCGCAAATTGCCAATTACCAGGTGTTGGTCAAAGAAACCGACGGGCATGTCGAGTTCATCAGGCGAGTCGTGCCCGGGGGCGCCAGCCGCAGCTATGGCATTCAGGTGGCGCGCATGGCCGGCTTGCCGCCGGAAATCATCGATCGCGCGCAGCACTTGATGACTCAAATGGAGCGCCGTAGCGCTGCCGGCAAGCTTCTCGACGGCCCGAAATTGCGGAACATTTCTCTGGACGAGGCTATGCAGCTCTCCTTGTTTGCGCCGGAATCCGAAGGCCCATCTCTCGCCCCTCTGCACCCGACCAGCCCCTAACCGCCTGTCCGGTCTTGTAGAATTTGCTAAGACCGGTCTCTGGTGTTGAAGGGGGTCGTCATTTTGAAATCACCTGCAGCTCTAATCCTCCTTTTGCTACTGGCAGGCCCGGGCGCACCCCCGGCGTGGCTGGGGCTGAGTACGTATCCGGCCTGCTATGCCGCCGGCCGGCGATCAGTGCCGGCTGCCAATCAGCCATTGTCCCGGGCTGCGCAACTGGCGGCTGCCGGCACGCCTAATACCGCGGTTGCACTTGGTCTTGACCCGCGCACCCTGAAGCTTGTAAACCGCGGAGAATGGAAAGCTGCTGCCGAGCAGCTGGAAAAGCTGACGACTGCGAAGCCGGAAGTTTCAAGAGCGCATGCCTGGCTGGCCTTTGCCTATCTTTTTCTGGGGCGGTGCGATGACCTCGGCAAGCTTGCTGAAAAAGTCGCCCAACGGCCCGATGCTGCTGACAAGACTTCACAAGTGCTTGTAACCGGCTTCGCTCTCACATGCCAGGGCAAGCTGGCCGAAGCTGAGAAAGCTCTGGAAGCGCTACCCGATTCGGTGAAGAACAATGATCCTCTCGTCAATTTTTGCTTGGCTGCCGTGGCCGGCAAGAAGGGCGAAGCAACCAGGGCTTTGGCCTACTGCGAGAAGACGGTGGATTTGGCTCCCAATTTTGCCTGGGGCGATCGCACGCTCGGATATCTCGAGGACCGCTGGTTGAAAGATCCCCTCAAGGCGGAAGCGGCTTTTGAAAAGGCGTTGGCGGTCGAACCCGACTTCAAGGAAGTGCGCGACATGCTGGTTGATTCGCGCCTGACGCGAAACAACTTTGATGGAGCCATCGATGTTGCTCGCGACGGCATTGAGGTGAATCGGAAGGATGCCACCAATTATCACCGTCTTGCTCAGATTTACATTCAGCAGTGGCGTCTGCGAGAAGCGCTGGATCTCCTGAAGAAGTCTGTGGCGTTGTCGCCGGATGACGCGCGCTTTCACAGAGCAATGGCATCGATACTGAGATATCAGGGAAACCTCAACGAGGCGATCGCTGCTGAGCAAAAAGCCGTGGAGTGCAGCAAAGATAAAGCATTTGAGCTGATTGAGCTGGCGGCGCTCAACGTGGCCGCCGGCAACGCCAATCGGGCGGCAGACAATTTGAGAGAAGCTATCAAGCTCAAACCAGACAACGAAGCTGCCTTCCAAAAACTCGTGCAACTGTTGTCGCAAGAGAAGCGCTGGGACGATCTGGTGGGCGAATACAAGGGCGCCCTCGAGCGCAAGCCGAAAGACGCGGCCCTGCGCCTCGGATTGGCGAGAGCGCTCAAGTCTGCGGGCAAGCTGGATGAGGCTATCAGTGAATTCACGGAAGCGGCCAATCTCAATCAGCTCGATCCTCAACCTCACCGTGAGCTCGGCGCGATTTACGTAGAAAAGAAAGAACATGCCAAAGCGGCCAAGGAATATACGCGAGCGCTGAACATCAATCCCAGCTCGGTAGATGATCTGGTTGCGCTCGGCTACTGCTATGCCCAAAACGATGATTACTTGCAGGCCGAGACCGCTTTCGTCACGGCAATCGCCTTGCAGCAATTGACGCAGATGACCGGGCAGCCAGGGCAGACAAATATAGTCGATGTCATGCGGTCGCTATCCGTTCTCTTCCTGGCTGAAGGCCGATACTCGGAATCATGCACGCAACTGGAGGCAGTGTGTGCGTCGCCCAAGGCGTCTGGTTTGGATCGCTTCTTGCTGGCGCAGGCGAAAGTCCTGAGAGATCGCACCGGCTCCGCTGTGAAAGACATGCAAGCTGCGTACGATAAGCTCGATGAAGAACAGAAGAATGAGCAGAAGCTGGCGCTGGTCGAGACATTACTCAAGGTTGGCCGCACCGAGCAGGCCAGCGCAATTCTGGATCAGGTTCCGCAGGCGCAGCTCGACGCCGACAGCCAGTGGCTGGTTGCCCGCGCCAGGGCCTATCGGTTGGCCGGAGATCTGGCGAAGGGGGAGGAGATAGCATCACGGGCAGTGTCACTCAAAGATCAGGGAGCCGATAAGCAATCCGACGCGTATCTGGAGTTGGCACAAGTCGTCCTCGCGAAAGGAGACGCTGGCGGCGCCGAGCCCAACGCTCGCAAAGCCATTGAGCAGAACTCAAAGTCCTTTGCCGCATATGAAATCTTGGGGCGAGTCTACCAGAAAAAGGGAGAGCCCAAAGAAGCCGTCGAGGCCGGTAAGAAGGCGCTGGAGATAAATCCTTATTACACGCCGGCCTATTTGCTGGTTGGTGATGCCCAGTCAGCCAGCGGGCAGTTGAATGACGCCAGCAATTATTACAAGAAGGCCGTCGAGTTGTACCCCGGCTTGCTGGAGGCGCACAAGTCGCTGCTTGCCGTATACCAGAAGCTGGCGCTCAAGGAAGAGGCGAAGAAGGAAGCCGAGCTGATTGCCCAGATCGAGAAACGCGAGTGATTACAGGGGTGGTTGCCACCGGGAGGATTCAATGAAAGCACCGGAGAGCGATGTGGGGGCCGACCTGCTTCCGCTCAGCAAGGTAGTTAAGCGGCGGAGAGCCACTCAATCATTCAAGAGCGACCCGATTCCAGACGATGTCCTGGAAGAGTTGCTGGCGCTGGCAATGCTGGCGCCCAGCGGCTACAATCTGCAGCCCTGGCGATTTATTGTCGTCAAGGACGAGGAGAACCGCAAAAAACTGCGGGCGGCGGCTATGAAGCAGCCGAAGGTTGAAGAGGCCCCGGTTGTGATTATCGCCTGCGGGCACACAGCTGCCTGGAAGACGGGCGACCTCGAAGAGATGCTCCGTTTGGGTAGAGAACTGGGCACCGTACAAGATGATGCCCTGGCCGAGCAAATCCGGCGGAATGCCAGCAAGTTTCTTGACAGTGTCGATCTAAGCGTCTGGGTCACCCGCCAGACCATGATCGCTTTCACGCATTTGATGCTTTTGGCCGAGGCTTACGGCATTGACACTGCGCCGATGGAGGGCTTCTGGGAGGACAAAGTGCGTGAAGCCTTCGGAATTCCCAGTGATGTTCGGGTAGTTGCGCTGCTAGCATTGGGGTACGCCAATGGTCCTGACCGGCCGTTCGGCGGGAGATTCGATCTGGGCAGAACCGTATTTCGTGAGCACTACGGTAAGTCCTGAATTCGGCTCGCTTAACCGGACAGGGAGGCCGCCATGACGCAGATGGACTTCAGTCCGCCCAAGAAGGGCTCGGGGGGCGGAGGCATTTTCAAGAAGCTCGTTGGTGGCGGCGGTCTGGCCGTGCTGGTGGTCGTCAGTCTGGCAATTGGCTGGCTTTGCCTGGAGGTTTTGCGCCAGGGGCGGCATTCCCTTGAACAGGCTGGTGCCAGCCACATCGCCTGGCGGAATATAGATGAGGGCACGGCTGAGGCAAAGCAAGCCGGCAAGTTGATTCTGTACGATTTCACTGCCGCCTGGTGTGGTCCGTGCAAGATGCTGGACATCAATGTCTTCTCGGATGAGCAGGTCGCTAAGCTGATTAACGAGCGGTTCGTGCCAATCCGGGTAATGGACAGACGGCAGGAGGACGGAAGGAATCCTCCCGCGGTTGAGGCTGCGCAGGAGTACTTCGCAATCAGCGGCTTTCCGACGGTGATAATCGCGTCTTCGCAAGGGACGACCTATGGCCGGATTGAGGGCTTTCGTGACAAGCAGCACGTAGCTGAATGGCTTGATCGGACCCTGGCCTCGCAGAAGCAACCAGACAACAATTCGGCTTCCGAGTGAGCAAACGAGCGGGAGGGAGTCAGCGGTGCGCCTTACTTCGGTTGAGACTACTCCCAATCCCAACAGCATGAAGCTGAATCTGGACGAGTCGCTCGGCGCTCCGGTTACGTACACGCACGCTCAGCGAGGAAACTGCCCGGAGCCAGTCGAGAGGCTTCTTGAGATTGAAGGCATCAAGAGCGTTTTTGTTTGCCACGACTTCATCACCTTGAACAGGGATCCGACGGCCGAATGGCGACCTATACTGGCTGCTGCTGCCAATGCGTTCGCGAGCAGCCCTGACGGTGCCGCTCTCGATAAGGAGCGGGCGGTAGCCGAGAAGGAAGGACAGGCGGCGGTGCTCGTGCAAACGTTCAAAGGCATTCCCATTCAGGTCAAGGTAGTCGATACGCGCGGTGAAAAGCGAATCGCGCTGGTGCCACGCTTCAGCGAAGCGGCCCAGCTGGTGCAGGCGGAGACCGGAGCGGACTATCTGAAGGAACGCTACTGGGCCGACTGGGGAGTTCGTTACGGGCCGTTAGACGACATCGCCTTAGAGGTGGTGGCTGAGATCGAAGGCACATTGGATGACGCTGCTCTTAAGCGCCTCATACAGCGCGCGCTCGGCGAGGAAGTAGCGGGAGCACCGATCCGTTCACGCGAGAAGCTGCGCGAAGACTTGAAGAGCAGCAACTGGTGCGTTCGTCTCGCTGCCCTGCAAGACCTGGGCGCATCGGAGGAGGTTATTTCTGATCTTGCCGGCGCGCTGGAGGACCCGCACCCGCAGATCCGCCGTCTGGCAGCAGCGGCACTGGGGGCAAGTGGTTCTGCCGCTGCCGTTGCGCCGCTCTGCCGAGCGCTCGTGAATGATCCGCATGTAGGCGTGCGCCGAACCGCCGGCGATGCGCTATCCGATCTGGGGGATGCCTCGGCCCAGGAGTCCGTGTGTCGTGCACTGTCAGATGACAACAAGCTGGTTCGCTGGAGATCTGCACGATTCTTAGCAGAGGCCGGCACGGCCGAAGCGCTGCCCTTTCTTGAAGCTCAGGCAGACGATCCCGAATTCGAAGTCCGCCTGGAAGTCGAGGCCGCCATTCAGCGCATCCGCGGCGGCAGTGACGGACTTGCCCCGGCCTGGAAGAGGATGCTTACCTAGTCTTGAATCAGGTTCCTAGTTGGACCAATCCTGGTATCGAATTTCGTGCGGCTGGCGCTTACGCTCCTGGTTCTGGATGACGTCTTTCTTGTCTCCGCTGATTGCCCGGGATGGACGGTACTCCGGCAAGTCATCCCAGACGCTTTCCGGCAATTGACTTGGGTGGTTGCTGGAAATTAGAGTGAGTCGACGCATTTTCCTGTCGCCCTGGCACACCCTGGGAAAGACAGGTCGATTTCCCCTTCCTTGTCGGATTATCTTCTAGCCAGGGCTGTCAATAGTCTGCCGACTATCCAATCTAAACCCATATAGTCTGCTCCATTCTTTAAAATGAGCCTGTGACAACAATGAAATCCAGTGTGACTTCGATCTATTCGTGGGCGTTGGTTGTGTCCGGACCGGGCTTTCAGTTCTGTGCGCCGGGTGTCGAATGATAAAGTCGCTTTTAACGCCAAGCAATGGGAGGAATCCCCATTACATCCGGGCAATGAGGACGTAGATTGCATCGTGCGCATCATGCCCAAAAATTTCAGCTTCACATATTTGCTGATAGCAATCAACATTCTTGTCTTTGCTGCTATGAGCATGGCGGCATCTGCCGTCCCTGTATTCGGGTTTCCCAGCAATCTTCTTTTGCGCTTCGGTGCAAACTTCGGACCGTACACCGTACTCGATCAGCAGTATTGGCGAGTGGTGAGTGCGATGTTCGTGCACAACGGCTTGCTTCATGTTGGGCTCAATTTGTGGGCACTGTGGGCCGTGGGCCGCATGTTGGAACCAATGCTCGGCGGCATGCGGTTTGTTGCCACCTACCTGTGTGCAGGATGTTGTGGGTTTGTGGCCAGCTTGCTCTGGGATGCCGGTGCCATCAGTTGCGGTGCTTCGGGCGCCGTGTTCGGTTGTTTGGGCTCCCTGATCGGCTATTCCTGGGCACGAGCCGATGCGAAGAAACTCTCTGTTCGCAATGTGTGGATCGTGATCGCGTCGGTTGTCTATTCTGTGCTGCTTGGGTTCCTGACGCCGGGGATCGATAATGTCAATCACATTGGCGGCTTGCTGATTGGCGATCTGTTAGGCTCTGTGGCGGCCAGTGAGGATCGCAAGCAAAAGAAGGCGTGGATCCCAGCCATTGCGGTGATAGTCATTGTTGCGATTGCCGGTGCGCTGTTTATTGAGCGGCGGGCCCCAAAGTTTGCTAGCGAAATGCAATTGGCTGCCGCTAAGCAAGAAGCTGTGGACTACATGAAAAGCAAGCAACCGCGGCGAGCAGTGGAGGCAATCACAAAAGCCATCGAGCTTCGTCCGGACACAGATTTGTATTTGCTGCGAGCCGAGGCCTTCATGGCTTTGAAGGACTTGCCGGCTGCTGTCCGAGATGCTGACGTAGTTCTCTCACACGACAAGAACAATAAAGCAGCGTTGGCTGCCAGAGCAACGGCTCAGCATTCAATGGGTCATGATGCAGAAGCGATTGTCGATTTCGGGCGACTGATTGAGCTTGATCGGAAGAAGGCTCTTGCCTATAACAACAGGGCGTGGACGTATTTGGCAACCGGTGACTGCTCGGCTGCAATGAAAGACGCAAACGTTGCCCTGGAAAGAGATCCAAATCTGGGCACTGCATACGATACCAGAGGCACGATCTTTCTCTGCTTGGGACAGTATCGGGAAGCTCTCAACGATCTTGATCGCGCCATAAAAATTGATGAACACCAGGGAGCAGCTTACTATCATCGCGCCATTGCTTTGCAAGCGCTTGGACACAGGCAACAAGCGGCAAAGGACCAGGGCACTGCTCGAGTCCTGGACTATCGGCCCGAACAGTGGGAAACGAGAAAGTTTGCCGCCGAGCGTTGAATGACGCGGAGGTGTGCCAGGCATAGTCAGGCGGTTAGCGACTGTCCGTCGGACCTTTTGCTCGGGATGCCCGAGCCCGTTGTGCCTATCAAGCAACGACCGGAGCGATATGGTACGATATTTATTAACCGAACGACCGGTCAATGAATAAAGCTGTCTAGGCAGCGGGCTTGCCAGTGAAAGGAGAGCGCAAAGCTATGTCTGACAACCGAACAGTCAGTCCCAAGGCTGGATCCTCAATCAGCGAATCAGATATCGTCGCCCCCCCGACCAGCCACGATCGGATGCCCGATCCCGAGCACCTGCTGCTCAATGCAGAGACGGCTCCGGCAATTACGGACAAGCTGAATATTTTCCCCTTTGACTGGCGCGTCGAGACCCCTCGGCTGATGGACATCTACGAAGACGCCCGTGATCCGGGCTGGTCACCGAGCCGGCTGCCCTGGGTTACTCTCGATGTTGAGAACATGACGCTCGATCAGCGTTATGCAATCGCCTATTGGTGGGCGCTGCTTTCGGTGTTCGATGCCTCCGGACCGGCGGTGTTCGCCCGCGCCATGATTCATGCCTACGAGACGCATGAGGAGGACGCGATCCGGAAGTGCTTTTTCTCCGTCACCCGTGATGAGATGAATCACGAGGAAGTGTGTGGCAAGGCGATAACGAGGCTTACTCCCGACGGGCCGCTTGGCTACGAGCCTCAAACGCTTTTGGGCAAGTTGGCGCGCAACAACATCGAATGGCTGTACCACAATGGCGCGCGCTACTGGAGAGGGTACAAGAAGGCCGTTGAACACTACCCGATGCCCATTCTGTTCAGCTCGTTCCTTTTCGGTGAGGTCGCGTCATCGACGCTGTTCCATAGCATGTACGAGAGCACTGACATTCCTGTCTTCAGAGAAGCGTTCCGCAACATCGGTCGCGACGAAGGTCGCCACCTCAGTTTCTGCCTGGCGCTTCTGAAGGAAGTGCTTCCGAAAATGAGCCAGGAGGACAAGGAGACTGTCACCAAGCAGTTCAGAGCCGGCTTCATTTTCCTCTCCGGAATTCTCTACGAGCCGCCCGAAGAGTTCTGGCAACTGCCGCCCACTTTTTTGCCCGCTCAGCGCTTGCTGGAGGAAAAAGCACGGGAAGCTGGATTCGGCATTCTCTCGATCGAGAAAAGGCGCGAAAACTGGCGAACCGCCGTCGTGCGCCTGAAGACCATCGTTGAGCCTTACGGAGTCAAATTCCCGGCTCTTCCGGAAATCGATGTGGATGGCGAGTCGGTTGCATTTGATGCCGACAAAATCGTCCCCATCTTCTAGTTGGCGCCACGGTGACCGGATTCCATGGTCGCCGCGCTCCCTGGTAATGACATCAGCCTGTAGATGGGACCGGAACACGCATTATGGTCAGACCGCGCGCGGACAACTACGAGGAACGAAGGCAAGAGATCCTGGATGCCGCCGCGGCCATATTCGCCGAACAAGGATTCGACGGTACTTCCATTGCTGATATTGCCCGACGGTGCGGTGGGTCGAAGGCCCTGCTCTATCACTACTATCAATCTAAGGAAGCGCTGCTTTTTGACATGCTTCATTCGCACTGCCGGCTGCTGGTGGAGACTGCGACCAAAGCGCTGACGAAGAATGGCCATCCTGAAGGGCAGCTTCAACAGCTTGTCCGTGCTCTCATGCAACTGTATATGAGCTCACGCGACAAGCATGTCGTCCTGTTGAATGATCTTCACTGTCTGCCGGTGGACAAGCAAAAGCAAATCAGGGACCTGGAACGGCGAGTTCTGGAAGTGATCAAGGATTTGTTGGCGAAACTGAGACCCGATTTGCCGGTGCCGGTTTTGACATCACTGACCATGTACCTGATGGGGGCGATCAATTGGACTTATACCTGGTTCAAGCCGCACGGTTCGATGTCCGCGAATCAGTACGCCGACCTCGCCACTACGACTTTCCTTAACGGCCTACATGGAACACTGCCGGCGTAGGGGAGCGCGCCTGTGAACAGCGAATTGGCAACAAGGGTTGCCCGTGTCCATCGGCTGACGATGTGTGTGGCCGGAGTCATGTTGGTCTTAGCCCTGGTCGTTGTTTATAGTTTCTCTCCTGACTTTTCCGAGACCGTAGGCGAGTTTCTCTCGTCGCTGGTCGATCAGAAAGGCATCGACGTTAAACGGCAGATCGGATATGTGATGCCGGAGGATGTTCGCCGCACTGGAGACCTGTACTCCTCGACAACATCCACCGGTGTCCGCCCGGCGGTCGTCATCGTGCACGGCGGAAGCTGGTGGCAAGGAACTAAGCATGATTTCGCGGAGGTAGGCATTGCCCGATACTTTGCCCGCAAAGGCTATGTGGCGTTCAGCATCGACTATCGATTGCTGCCAACGGCAGGAGAGTTTCCTGCCGACATCGTCGATGTAAAAGATGCGGTATGCTTCCTGGCTGCTAACGCGCAACGGTTTGCGATCGATCCTGGGCGGGTCTTTATACTTGGTACTTCGTCCGGTGCCTCGGCCGCCTTAGTGGCTGCTTATACGTCACGAACCGGCGACTTTCTCCCGTCTACCGGCAAGAGCTGTCCGGTTGCGGCCGTGGCCAGCATTTCCGGACCAACCGATTTTGAGAAGGTGTCCGCGAACCCATACGTGCAGGAGTACTTACACTGCAAGGGAAAGGCACCACCAGTCGAATCGCTGCGCAAGGCGTCGCCGCTGTCTTATCTGTCATCGGCGGTGCCGACTATCCTCATGCATGGAACCGAGGATCACAACGTGCCCATTGCGCAAGCGCTCGAGCTGGAGCGACGATTGAAAGAGCAGAGGGTGCCGGTTTCCCTGGTGAAAGTGGAGGGACAGAGTCATTTCATAGGCGCCAGTTCGAGACGCCAGTGCCTCGACTTCGCATTGAGATTCTTTTCTCAAATTCACGGGTATGACCATCTCAGCGGGGAGTAGGCTGAGTGATGCCGCAGGGATGGCGCGACAAGGGCATAACCGCATGGCAGGATCCAGGTGATCCCGAGTTTTCTCTGATGGTGCCAGAGAAGCAAAAGGTCATCTCCACTATCAAGAAATTGAAGTTTCGCACCACGCCGGCTCCAGCGGTCACAACAGGCCGACATTGTCGAGGAGCTTCAAGAAGCGCGGCAGATTCGCCTGCAAGAGCAGGCCAATCTTTCTCGCGATCGACATCGTGTACTCATCTGATCGAGACAGTTTAGAGCAGCAGTTCGACGACATGCCGGCTGATGGTAGCGGGCAGCCAGCGACCAGTAATGGCACCGGAGCGGATTTGCAGGACGCCGCTGAGGAGATCCATGAAAAGCGGTGGGAAGGCGCCTGAGCCAAGTGCATATGCTCAGCAGTCCTGGTTCCAAAAGCGCTGTTTCGTAAGGGTTCACGGGTCCCACCCGGCGAGCATATATACTTCGCTCACCTTGAGCATAAAGTGTGCCAGACCAGTAGGTCACAAGCCCAGAAGTGCCAGGGGCGACAGTTTGCGCCAGCGGCTGTCAAAGCGCCAGAGCCCGGCCTCGCGCGCCGCGGCAAAGGCTTGCTGAAGCTCCTCGGGATAGATGTGGCGATTGATCTCGGCATACTTGTCCTCGGTCTTCACTCGCCAGGCCGGATAGTACTGGTCCATGATGTTCACGAATGTCTCCTGGGATAGCTCTTCGGCAAGGTAGCGCATGATCCGTCTTGTGTCGTTCAGTAGTCCGGGCATCACCAGGTGACGAACAATCAGTCCTCGCAGGGCAAGACCCTGTTCGTCGACGATTAGATCACCTACCTGTCGGTGCATTTCCTTGACAACGGCCCGGGCTACCTCGGGATAGTTGGGGGCGAGCAGATACTTGCGAGCGTGCTCCGGTTCCCACATTTTGAAATCAGGCATGTAAATATCGACAATGCCTTCCATTACTCTCATGCTTTCAAGGCTGTCGTAAGAACTGGTGTTGTATACGATCGGCAAGCGTAGTCCCATGTCGATCGCCAGCGGCAGCGCTTCCAGAAGCTGGGGCACGACGTGCTCAGGCGTGACGAAATTGATGTTGTGGCAACCGATGTCTTGCAGCTCGATCATCAGCGCAGCCAATTCCCTGGCCGTAACTTCGCGCCCTACGCCCTGTTGGCTGGCGTCGTAGTTCTGGCAGAAAACGCAGCGGAGGTTACACCACGAGAAGAAGATAGTGCCGGAGCCGCGCCATCCCCGCAACACGTCTTCTTCTCCGAAGTGCGGGAAGTGCGATGCCACCCTGGATAGGCGTCCCGACTTGCAGACACCAATCTTGTTGCGCCAGCGATCGATATGGCAGTCTCTCGGGCAAACGGTACAGTCGGCCAGTTGGGCGAGCGCCTGCTCGACCTTTTCGGAGAGTTTACCTTCCGCGTGGGTCTTCAAGTAAGCGGGTTGAAACTGCTCACGGGCAACCACATAGCGACCGTCGCCGTGAATCTCTCTGGGCATACGCGCTTTCATCTCTAGCATGGCGGTGGCTGCCCTCCTGCCTGCTTTTTTTGTACCACAGTTGGCTGCGGCACTGCGCGTGGTCTAGCGACTCTCGCCGGCACTCACGGCTTGCGACGTCGGCTTGAGCGACTCGATTGCCAGCTTCAGGCGGCGATTGAGATCTCGGGAGGCGTTGATGCCTGACCCGGGCAGTGGGGGATAAAGCGGCAGTCCGAAAGTGATCTTCACCGGGGCCGGTGACGGCACTGTCTCTTCCTCTTTGAGAACTTCTCGGGTGCCGTCTGTGTATGCAGGAATGATTGGGCAGCCGGTTGAAATTGCCAGATGGGCAGCCACCGGCGCAAACGGCCGCGATTCATCAGTGCGTGATGGTCCGCCTTCGGGATAGACAATGAGAATCCTGCCCGCCTGCAACAGAGCCTCGCACTTAGTCAATGTCGGTTTCAGAGAGCCGTGGCGCTCATAGGAGATGGCATTGAGAAGGTACGCTGCCGCTGCTGCTCGGAGCGGATCAGCGAACAGCTCGTCGGCGGCCTCGACCGGGTGAACGAGCCGCAAGAGATTCACGGGAAAACAAGCCATGAGCGCGAGCGTGTCGAGCTTACTGCCGTGGTTCGCTGCCACTATATAGGGTGGATCGATGACCAGCCTATCGGCGCCTGCAGTTTCCAGTTCGTTGAATATTGCTGCAGTAGTCTTTAATGCAACTCCGAAAGTCCTGCGAGCGGCGACGACGAAGGGATCCTCCAACGCCGGCCAGTCCACGATCCCGTAGTGTCTCGCCGGCCACGGCTGCTCTGTCCAGTGGTGGCCGCATACGGAGCCTGACCCTGTTTCCGCTGCCTGGTCCGTCTTGATCGCCTTGGCAAGCACAATCAGGTCTTCGACTGTGCGCGCATCGTCAATCATCTCTTCCGAAACGTCTGCAGAAAGGTGCCCGGAAAGGCGGCTGGCAAGCTCTACTCTGGCCAGCGAATCCAATCCCAGATCATTTACCAGCCGTAGGTTTGGCGCAAAGACGTGTGACCCGGATGGGCTGATCGCGCGCAATATTTCCGCATCCATGACCTCGGCAATGATCTTCGAAATCGCCGATGCCTGGCTGTCCCAGACCAGATCGTCATGGCCGGCTGTTTCGGCAGCCCTGGTCTTCCGCTTACCGCCGTAAGCCGTTGCGATTTCGCCCCTGCGGAGCTTGCCGGTAGCCGTGCGTGGAAGCTCGGATTCCCAAATCTGATAGTCGGACAAGCGCTTATGCTCAGGCAACGGTGCCAGCGCTTCATTGACTTCCAATCCGATCCGCTCCTTCAGGTCAGGTTTTGAGCGGGCAATGGTTGAGGCGACTATAGCCGCGCAGGGACCGCCGGCCGACTGTGATTTCTTGCTGAACACGCATGCTTCCAGGATGGCCGGGCGACTGCTCAGCGCTTCCTCGATCTCTGCGGGATCGATCTCTTGCCCGTCGGCGGAAGTTATCGGTTGCCGCACCGGACTCGTTATGTGGAGCTGTCCTTCTGGGTCCAAGTATCCGCGGTCGCCGGTTCGAAACCAGCCATCTTCCGAGGTGGCGGCCGGCTCGCCGTCCCAGTATCGCTCGGCGACGCCAGGTCCTCTGGCAAGAATCTCTCCAGGACCGTTACCAGTTTGATCTATCTTTATTTCGACTCTGCTAAGCGGCCGTCCGACCGCCGCCGGTTTATGCACAAAAGGCGAACGTACTGCCACTACCGGTGATGCTTCCGTCAGCCCGTAAGTGTTGACGAACCCGATGCAGAATGCCTCAACCGACGAAACCAGATCGGCAGAGGCAGGCAGGTCACCGGAGATGAAGCAGCGGACGTTGCCGCCCAGCGCTCGCCGAACCTTTGCCAACAGGTGCGAAGCCATGCGCGGTTGAGCAAGAGAGATAAGCTCGGACACTGAGATGACCGCCGCCAGCTGCGGTTGAAATCGCGCCAGTAGTTTGGCCACCGCCAGCGACGGCTCCAGGCTGGATCCCAGGTGCGAAAAGCGACGAGAGAGGGCGAGAAACAGTTGTTCGACTCTCGAAAGCTTTTCAGCTTCTGCTTCCAGTTCGTGCAGCAACGATGCGAAGACGCCTGGTGTCCCTACTATTGCCGAGGTGCCATCGAGTCTGAGGATCTCTTTCAACTCTGCTGCTGTCGAGGTGCGGCCGAACACGAGGGTGGCCCCCTGGCGGAAGGGAATTGCGAAGCCGGCGGTGAAGCCCAGCATGTGCGAAAGCGGCAAAGTGCTGATGATCTTGTCGTCGCCTTCGATACCGAGGGCGTCCTCTGCCGCGCAGATGTTGGAGACGATGTTGTCGTGCGTCAGCAAGACGCCCTTGGCCGCCCCTTGAGCTCCTGCCGTAAATGCCAGTACCGCCGGATCGGTTCCGGCTGACGAGTACAGCTGGGGCAGGTCGCTTGCCGAAGCTGGTCCCTGCTTGCTCGTCGTTTCGCTCGTCAGCGAGCCGGCTGACGAGCACTCGCTGATGCGGAGGAGCTGAGCCGCCGGGAATTGGTCAGCAAGCTGAAGGTATTGTTTGTTTCCGGCGACGATCAGCGGGCGCCCGAGCCGTTTTGCCAGGGGGAGAATCTGTTGAGCGCTGCTGGTCGGGTCGCAGGGCACCAGGATGCCGCCAAGGCGCAGCACGCCCAGTGCCGTCGTCACCCAATCTGGTGAATTGGGCGCCCAGAGCAGCGCATAGTCGCCATGCCGCAATCCCCTTGCCCACAACGATTGAGCGCACCGATAACTGATTTCCGCCAGGTGCCTGTACTTGAGCTCGCGAACTCGCGTCCCCAGGATTTGTCGGAACGCCGCCCGGTCAGACCAGCGGGCTGCTGCTTGCAGTAAGAGCTCTTGAAGATTCTTCGGGCGCACCATGCTTTTCGCTCCTCTAATGCGAGATCGATAAGCGTAGCAGAACCGCTCGGGCGATTGAGTCTTTGAGACCGGAATCGGTTCTCAAGATGCGATTGGGCGTTACAGAAGCGGGCAGCCCGAGGCGGCGCGCCGTCATTTCCTGTCGTTGAGCAACGTCAGTACACGATCGAGCCGCTGGAGGAGAGTCAGAGAAGCCAGAGGGATGAACACCAGGAAGAGAATGCCGAAGGCCGTATAACCGCGGAAATCAAACTGTGGATCGACCGCGTAGAGCAAGCAGGTGGCCGCCAGCAACAGTGTTCTCTCTGCTTTTCCCAGAACTCCGATGCGAATTCGTTGGCATGCGAGAGCCTGTCCGAGCACGCCCACATAGCTGACCATCAGCACGCAGATGATTACCAGCAGTCCGACCATTTTGTCGACGAGAGGCGAGAACGTGAGCCCGAGCAAGATGGCCACGTCCGACATCCGATCGCTGAATTCGCTGACGAGTTGCCACGACGGCTCGGCTTTGCCCTGTTGCTCCGCGGCTATCCGGGCCAGAGTGTTCACTAGCAGGTGTACCACCAAAAGTATTGCTCCAGCGGCTGCCAGAAAGGGAAACTGATACGACCAGGCAAGAGCAAAAGCGGCACAAAGGGCGATCCCGAGAGAGGCCCAGGTGAGCGGGCCCGCATGACTGGGCGAGAGCCTCCTGGCTAGCGGCTCGAGATGCCGGTAAATGATCGGCTCGATCAAAGCTGCTGCCCTTTGTTCTGCGCCGCGAAGTACCGGCGGGCTTTCGACGTCGACAGACTCTGGCTAAGCGCAGGGTCGGCGGCAATTGCCTGCAAGATCGCTTCGGCCAGCTTCTTGCCACCGCCGGCGTTCATGTGAATAGTGTCGTAAAAGTCACCCGGCTCGAAGCGCGGATCCCTGTTCAAATCGACAAACCTGGCCCCGGATGGGCTGGATTCTTCAGCGAGCACTCGCAGGTATTGCTCGTATGTTCCTGCTGGCAGAAGCTGCATGTTTTGGCCGGTGACCGGCATATTGACGATGATGACGGCGATGCCGCTGTCCTTGCAGAGTGCCAGCAGCATTTGCAGAAACTTTGCCTGAACGGAGAAGATCTTTTCGTTGGCGGTTCGATAGCGCTTGCGATACTCGCCCGAGTTGTCCTGGAAGGATTTTTCCTGGTGTGCTTTGACTATGAACATGCCCTCCTCGACCTCGGACCGCGTATCGGGCGGCGTTTCTACCGACAGCGTCGGGTCTTGCGAGTGTTGTTCTCCCAATAGCCGCTGTAGCAGAGCTCCCGATTTACGCTTGATCGCCTCAGCGCAAATTACCTGCAAGTCCAGGCGTTTGTCGAAAAGGTAAAAGCCTTTGGCGAGTAGATATTCGAAGCGCTGCCAGATCTGAGGCATGGCAATATCGACGAGATCGTCGATGTTTACGAACCGCCTCAAGTATCGAAAAGCTTGCGTACCGCCACACCAGTGCACGCCATTGTCCATAAAGTCGCGCGGGCACAAGGCAAGCACGATTGCCCGTGGCTTTCTGTGATCTTTCAGAAGCGCACGCGTGACAATGTAATCGTCAGAAACCATGCCTCCGGGAAGCGCGAAGTTAAAGCAATAAGGCTTGCGCACGCCGAACCGGCGAGCCATGGCAGCTTCGATATACACAGACCGGTGGTGGTGCACGTAGTCTAAATCGCGATTCAAGTAGTCCGCATCCAGCCTGGAGACCGGGTGCATCAGCAGCGATGAGCCGAGAAGCACAACATCGGCGGACTGCTTTTTATCCATGAATTCGCGGGTGGCCCACCACACCCAGGTGTGAGCCGCCGGTAGACTTTCTGGATCCACGGCTACCAGTGGCTCCCAGAAAAGCAGGCATTGATTGATGACAAGTCCGACTACAAGAGACATGATCGCGCAGCTGAAAGCTAGCGGGCTCGTCAGCCGATCTGTCCTCTCTATTGTCAGTCGCATCCGGTTCACGATCGTTTCTGGGGGTCCGGTCGGACAAGGCTATGATTTGCCTGGTGTGGCCGGCTCTTGCAAACCTTCCACATGTTACGGTTTGCATGGGCAGGAGATCACCGTAAAAAATCCAACTTTAACTATTTCTCTGTATTACGTATTTCAGTTGCTTTGAAAAAAGAACTGGGTTGTCAAGGCCTCCGTGCTACTGCCGGTGGCGATTTTTCGTGTGTCAAAAAACGAGCCCGACCGGATACATCCGTTCAAGGGGTTGGGAGCACCGGTTGCTATCGACAGAAGGAGAGTGGATATGTCGGACGGACCCAAAGCGGAAAAGCCTGAAGTAAAGCAGGAAGAAACATCATCCAGTAGTGTTTGGTCGGAAATTGCTCGTGACGTGGCTCTGGGCACTGTGTTTGGAGTTGCCGGGCTGGGAGTCTCAAAGGCGATCACAGCTGGGCTCGATGCGGCTCAGTCAAAAGCAGCACAAGAAAAGGGGGAAGCACTCGGCAAAGCGTTGGTGGAGACTGCTATACCCTTGGTAACGATGGGTATCGGAGCTGGGCTCGTACGTGGAGCCGCAAAAGGCGCCGAATGTGCGCTGAAAGCCGGCAGTAAAGCTGAAGAGAGTACTCTGGACAAGACCTTCGATTTGTACAAGGCGGTGCAAGGAGAAACCTTACCATTGTTCATTCTCGGACCATTGGCACTGATGCCGCAGGCGCGGCAGCCGATCAAAGAAGCGGACGGACTGATCCTGGACAAGATCAGGTCTGTCTCCGAAACCATGGTCGAAAAGGCCAAGAAAGAACCATGGCGTTTTGCGGCTATGTCAGTGGCCAGCCCACTCATTCCCGTCCTCGATGCAATCATCAACAACGAAAAGTAAGTAGCCTTTGGCGTTTGATCGAGCGCTTACCCAGGCCATGGAAGGAGTCGTCTTAGACGGCTCCTGCGAATCTAGCCAGTCCGTGTCCGCTGTCTTAGTCCGCGCCCGATTGCAATTCTCCTGGGAAAATTTCGGATCGGCTAGTCGCAGATGCTTGGTGGCCTGCAGTATGAGGCCGGCAGTCGACGCAAGACCCAGCAGCCCCGGTTTGGATATTGAGCATCGAGCGATAAGGTGCTGGTTAGATTGGCTTTGCAGCTGGTGGACGCTTGCGATTCGCCTGGTTTTCTATTGGGCGTGTGCAAGAGGTTTATAGACCAGGTATGCTGTTGAGCGCGGTCGAGTGGCGCAGGCTATTGCGGTCTTGGTGATTTCTTGGCAGGAGGTCGGCAATGAAGATTCTTGTCAGTGGCTCGAGCGGGCTTGTGGGCTCGGCGCTAGTACCGGTGCTGGTAGCCAGGGGTGACACTGTCGTGCGCCTGGTGAGGACGGCTGCCCAAGCACAGGAGGGGACAATCGTCTGGGAGCCGGCTGCCGGAGTACTCGACCAATCCTCGCTGGAAGGATTTGATGGGGTCGTGCATCTGGCCGGCGAGAGTATCGCTCAGCGCTGGACCGATGAATTGAAAGCGCGCATTCGTGACAGCCGTGTCAAGGGAACTCAACTCCTCAGTCAGACCCTGTCTCGTCTCAGCAGCCCGCCAGCGGTACTGGTGTCGGCGTCGGCGATTGGCTATTACGGGGACCGGGGGGACGAGTTTCTTCTGGAGGAGAGTCCCCCTGGTAGAGGATTTCTCGCCGATGTCTGCAAGAGTTGGGAAGAAGCTAGCCAGCCGGCAGCGGAAAAGGGAATCCGAGTGGTGAAGTTGCGCATTGGCGTTGTCCTTTCTTCAAAGGGCGGCGCACTTGCGAAGATGCTGCCACCCTTTGAGATGGGCTTTGGAGGGCCGCTTGGTTCAGGGAAGCAGTACATGAGCTGGATCTCTCTCGAGGACATTGTCGGCGTCATTGAGGCTGCACTGAGCGACGAGCGCCTGAAAGGACCGATTAACGCCGTAGCACCAAATCCGGTGACCAATAAGCAGTTCAGCGATTCTCTCGGGGCCGTCTTGAAGAGACCGGCGGTCTTTCCGGTTCCTGCCTTCGGCATTCGCTTATTGTTCGGAGAGATGGCCGATGAGGTATTGCTGGCCAGTCAAAGAGGGCAGCCGCACAGGCTGAGCGCCATTGACTATCCATTCCGGCACCGCACGCTGGAGGCAGGGCTCCGCTCCGCGCTAGGAAAGCCATAGGGGCAAAAAAAGGCGGCTCCAGGGAGCCGCCTTTTCCATAGTCGATTACCGGTATCTGAACTAGTGCGCTGCCACTGGAGCATTGCCGACTGCTTCGGCGACGCCGGCGTGGACTATCTTGCCTTCGTGGATATTGACGCCGCGATTGAGGGCGGGATCGTCGAGAACGGCTTGATAGCCGAACTTGGCCAGCTTCAAGCAGTAGGGCAAAGTAGCGTTGGTCAGAGCGCGAGTGGAAGTCCAGGGAACCGCGCCCGGGATGTTGGCCACGCCGTAGTGAACAACTCCTTCCCAAACGTAGGTGGGAGCAGAGTGCGTGGTGGAATGAATGGTTTCTATGCAACCACCCTGGTCCACACTGACATCGACGATAACCGAACCGGGCTTCATTTTGCGGACCATGTCGGCCGTGACGACGCGGGGGGCTTGCTTGCCGGGAATGAGGACGGCGCCGACGACCAGATCGGCATGGGGAAGCAAGGTCTCCAGGTAGTGACCGATCGAGAAGACGGTTCTAATCTGACCATTGAAGATGTCGTCCAGGTAGCGCAGACGTTCGATGGAGCGATCGAAGAGGGTCACGCGTGCACCCAGTCCGAGAGCCACTTTTGCTGCGTTGGTGCCGACGACGCCGCCGCCGATGATGATGACTTCGCCCGGCTCGACGCCAGGTACGCCACCGAGAAGGACGCCGCGGCCGCCCATTGGACGCTCGAGGTAGTTGGCGCCAATTTGTGTAGCCAGCCTACCGGCAATTTCGCTCATCGGGGTCAACAGCGGCAGGTAGCCGGTTTCTGTCTGCACGGTTTCGTAGGCGATGCAGGTGGCGCCGGTGCTACAGAGATCGTGTGTCAGCTTAGGATGGGCAGCAAGGTGCAGGTAAGTAAAGAGGATTTGTCCTTTGCGGAGCAGAGGCACTTCCGATGGCTGGGGTTCTTTCACCTTGAGGATGAGATCAGCCTCTCCAAACACACTGGCAGCATCGGGCAGAATGGTTGCACCCGCCTTTGCGTACTCTTCGTCGCTGATGCCGGAACCAAGCCCCGCACTTTTTTCGACGTATACGGTGTGACCGTCGGCGACAAGCGCAGAAGTACCGGCAATCGTCAGTGCGACTCTATACTCGTTGTCCAAGATTTCCTTGGGAACTCCAACCTTAGCCAAGGCTCAGCCCTCCATTTGTGTACAAAAGCTTTCAAAAGTGGCGGATCGCCTAATTTTAGCCCGACAATATCTGATGGAGATATGCCCTTGATACTTGTTTTAGAATTGTCTAAGTACTGATAAATACCGAAAAGGCAGTAGATCATGAGTAATGAACTAGTCATTCTGGCCGGAGCGCGTACACCATTTGGATCGTATGGAGGTGGCTTGGCAAGCCAGACGGCAACGGACCTCGCAGTAGTGGCCACCAAGGGAGCGATCAAGCGCTCCGGCGTCGACCCCCAAGAAGTCGGGCAGGTGGTCATGGGCAACGTTTTGCAGACCAGCAAGGATTCCATCTATCTGGCCCGTCACGTGGCTTTGCGATCCGGGCTGAAAGACAACACGCCGGGATTGATATTGAATCTTCTCTGCGGGTCGGGCGTGCAGTCTGTAGCCACAGCCGGCATGCTCATGCAGGCCGGACAAGCCAACGTTGTCGTCGCCGGTGGAACTGACTCGCTATCGATGACCCCATACATTACCTGGGGTATGCGCTGGGGAGCTCGCATGGGCCACCAGGAGCTGTGGGATGGTCTGGATATAAGAGACACGGTTCCCAATGCTTCGATGGGTGAAACAGCCGAGAACCTCCAGGTTAAGTACAACGTCAGCCGCGAAGACCAGGACAAGTTCGCGCTGCTGAGCCAGATGCGTGCCAAAGCCGCTGCCGACAATGGCCGATTTGCAGAAGAGATCGTGCCTGTGGAAGTGAAAGACAAGAAGGGCAAGGTTCAGGTCATCGAGAAGGATGAGCACCTGCGCCCAGAAACCACCCTGGACGGACTGGCGAAGCTCAAGCCCTCTTTCAAGCGCGATGGAACGGTAACTGCCGGCAATTCGTGTGGTATCGTCGATGGTGCGGCAGCGCTAGTGGTGACGACAGCCGCTTATGCTGAAAAGAACGGGCTTGAGCCCATGTGCCGCGTCTTGTCCTGGGCCGTCACGGGAGTGCCCCCGGAAATCATGGGCATTGGCCCGGTACCGGCTATCCCCCTGGCCCTGGAAAAGGCCGGGTTGAAGCAGGACCAGATCGATCTCTTCGAAATCAACGAGGCATTTGCGGCACAGTACATCGCCTGCGAGCGCGAGCTGAAGTTGGATCGGGAAAAGGTAAATGTGAACGGCGGTGCGATCGCGCTCGGACACCCCTTTGCCGCATCGGGAACTCGCCTGCTGCTGACGCTGGCGGTCGAGCTCAAGAAGCGCAAAGCCCGCTATGGCGTGGTCAGTCTCTGCATCGGCGGCGGCCAGGGCATCGCCATGGTCATCGAGCGCATCTAGCAGCACTTGATGCGCAGAGCCGTCCTTGATGGCCGGATTGCGGCCGGGGCGCATCGTTATGCGCCCCGGCGATCAGGCGTTTTTAGCTGAGGCACATGCTGCGGCTAACGATGGCAGCGCGGGCGTTTGGCCAGCCTTTCTGAAAGCAAGATCCTAACGGAGGGGCGCTGCCTGGGCCTCAGTAAGGCAAAAGGAATCGTCTTAATTGCTGCCGACACTTAGTAAAGTGACTTGGGACCTCGGTTCCAGTAGGTCACGTTCTTGTTTGCTCTGATCGGCTTAGCATCTTCGTAGCCGGGCGCGGTGTAAATGTACTTCTTGACCGGGTCCTGCTTCGGCTTGGCCGCGATTTGGGTTCGGCCACGCCCTTGCAGCTCCGGAAGAATCGACGGCATGTAGGCTGGCGGCGGAGGAACTAAGTACCGGTAGGAATAGCTCCGCGATTTCGATTTCTTCGCGTGCGCTTCCCCGGGAGCGAGCAGCGATGACCCTGAAACCAAGAAAATGGCGAGAGATAGTAACGTGAGACACCGAGATACGGACATCGCAAAGCCCCTTTGTCCGCGCTTTCAGACGCTGGCACCGACCAGGCGCAAGGAGGACTAGACCGATTCTACCACCTGACCGGAGAATCCGCTTTGAGTCCGGCCATTGAGAGCAGGAGCCCTGCTCAAAAGAGCAGGGCCTCAGTCGCGGCGCGGTAAAAGTGTCATGCGGTCACTGGAACCAGTGGTTGCGTCCTTGGCTGGGAGGCGGCGCGAAGTGCTGCGAATCGAGGTGTTGCTGGTCCTTGGTCGTCGTGCAGCTTTGTCCCCACCACGATCTCAGCTCCTGCAGTGTAGCCTGCTTTGCTGTAGGGGATCTGCTTGCTGGGTCTGGCTTGGGCAGCTGACTCTGGAAGTACTGTCGACGATCCCCGCGAGGGACCTGATTATTGAGCCGCTTGAGCTCTAGTTCCCAGGGATTTGTCCGCTGGGGCCCGTCCTGCTCGGGCTGTTGTGCTCGCGGATGCGCCTGATGCCAAAGTCGCTCCACAGCCCGGCCATGGATGGCTCCGCGGTAGGCGATCTTGATAAAGGTGAACATGGGGCCGATCTCCTCTACTTGCACTTCGTCTATTCCCCCAACACCAGGTGTGTATAACAGGCAAAGCCGCTCCTTAAGTCGGTTTTACATTCACTCTTGTTAATACCGTCGACAAGTGACGACTGTGAGGACATGCAGCGCGACCTGCTCGATCCGCTTACCAACAGTGAAGTCGTGGTACTCTTGTTGACCGGAATTGACAGGATAATCGGCGCCAATGGATGGAAATCACGCTTTCGGCTGCACGCTACTGGGATTGGCGTTGACGACGCTGTTGATACGAGTCGTCTTTATGGTCGGCCCGAAAATGGCCGCCATGCGCAAGACCAGGATTGGCCTCGTTGCAGCGACCATTGCTCTGACGGGTGCCGGTTTTTACCTGCTGAGCCTGCCGATCGATCCGGCCACGGCCGCCCGCATATCTGAAGAAAGCTATCGCTTCCAGTGAAGCGACCGCTTGTAAGTGTTGACGGTCATCCCTGACGACAGGCTGGGTAACAATTGGTGCCGCTTTTACGTATGCAGTTCGCAAGCGCGAAGTTTTGACTCTCCGGCGCTACCAGTAAGACGCC
>Ga0066388_100000035_pt1 | contig 38948 bp, 29 predicted proteins | sample PanSoiMetaGPlot6_FD_64539 | JGI IMG/M metagenome (GOLD analysis project Ga0066388, IMG submission 64539) | Tropical forest soil microbial communities from Panama analyzed to predict greenhouse gas emissions - Panama Soil - Plot 6 (Hybrid Assembly) | ecosystem: Environmental > Terrestrial >...
AAAAAAAACCGGGGAAGCTGAGCTTCCCCGGCCTTCTTGTTTGCGCTTTTCGGACTCGATTAGAAGTCACCCATGCCGGCGCCGGCGGGCATAGGGGCCTTCTTATCTTCCGGGATGTCGACCACGAGAGCCTCGGTGGTCAGGAACATCGCCGCAATCGAGGCAGCGTTCTGCAGAGCGGAGCGCTCCACCTTGGCTGGATCGATGATACCGGCCTTAGCCATGTCGACGTACTGGAAGGTTTGAGCATCGAAGCCCCAGCCTTCCTTCTGCTCCTTAACCCGCTCGACCACGACTTCACCGGATAGTCCGGCGTTGTCCGCAATCTGACGGACCGGAGCTTCGAAGGACTTGAGGACGATGTCGAAGCCTGTCTTCTCATCGCCAATCAGCGCTTCCTTCTTCTTCTCCATGGTCTTGCTCAGGTTCAAGAGGGTGGTACCACCGCCGGGCACATAGCCTTCTTCAACCGCAGCGCGAGTTGCGTTCAAGGCGTCCTCGAAGCGCAGCTTGCGATCCTTGAGTTCTGTCTCAGTGGCGGCGCCGACCTTGATCACTGCTACGCCACCAGCCAGCTTGGCCAGACGCTCTTGCAGTTTTTCCTTGTCGAACTCGGAGTCAGACTCCTCGATCTGCCGCTTGATCACAGCAATCCGCTTTTGTACTTCCGGAGTAGTCTCCTTGCCGGAGACGATCGTGCACTTGTCCTTGTTGACGCGCACCTGACGGGCCTTGCCAAGCATCTCCACGGTCACGGAATCCAGCTTGGTGCCGCGCTCTTCGGAGACGACCTGACCGCCGGTCAGAATCGCTATGTCTTCGAGCATGGCCTTTCTGCGATCGCCAAAGCCGGGAGCTTTGACCGCGCAGCAGCGGAGGACCTGACGCAGGTGGTTGACCACCAGGGTGGCCAGCGCTTCCCCTTCCACATCTTCAGCAATCAAAAGAAGCGGGCGACCGGCACGAGCCACTTTCTCGAGCACGGGAACCAGATCGGCGAGCAGGTTGACCTTCTTGTCGACGCACAGGATGTAAGGCTCATCAAGTACTGCTTCCATACGCTCGGCATCGGTCACGAAATAAGCGGAGACGTAGCCCTTGTCGAACTGCATCCCTTCCACGACTTCGAGTTCGGTGGAGAGCGACTTGGATTCTTCAACGGTGATGACGCCGTCTTTGCCCACTTTTTCCATGGCATCAGCAATGAGCTTGCCAATCTCTTCGTCGTTACCGGCAGAGATGGTGGCAACCTGCGTGATCGCCGTCTTGTTTTCGACCGGCTTGGCTAGCTTCTTGATCTCTTCCACAGCCATGTTCACAGCCTTGTGGATACCGCGCCGCATAACCATCGGGTTAGCACCAGCTGCTACGTTGCGGAGCCCTTCCTTGATCATGGCTTGGGCAAGCAGAGCGGCTGTGGTGGTGCCATCACCAGCATTGTCGTTGGTCTTCGAGCAGACTTCACGAATGAGCTGAGCGCCGGCGTTCTCTAGATGATCTTCCAGTTCGATTTCCTTGGCGATCGTCACCCCGTCGTTGACAATTTGCGGGGCTCCGAACTTCTTCTCGAGCACCACGTTGCGACCGGCCGGACCCAGTGTCACCTTAACGGTGTTGGTTACCTGATCTACTCCACGCTCGAGCGCTCGGCGCGCTGTTTCGTCATACACAATTTGCTTTGGCATATTACCTAGTTCCTCTCCTGTTTCCTGGAAACAACCGAAACATCAACCTACGGGACAATTAACCGACGATCGCCATAATGTCCTTTTCGAACAGAACCAGATACTCAATACCGTCGATCTTTACTTCGGTGCCTGAGTACTTTTGGAAAAGCACCTTGTCGCCGACCTTTACTTCCATCGGCTGGCGAGCGCCCTTTTCATCAAGCTTGCCAGGGCCAATTGCCAGGACTTCGCCTTGCTGCGGCTTTTCCTTAGCAGTGTCAGGCAGGACGATACCGCCGGCAGTCCTTTCCTCAGCTTCCAGCTTCTTGACAACAACCCGGTCGGCTAATGGTTTCAAAAGCATTTTTGTTGCAGTAGCCAATGATCTATCCTCCTAAATGACATTACAAACAGCGCGCACAAAACCCCGACGCCCTGGGCAATGCGCCCAGTGCGGCATAGTTTCACTGTTGAAAGTGTATCCAGAGAAGGCAAGCCCGGCGGGACTTTCGCTCTTTTTCTTAATGATCGTGGCTTAGTCTTATGGTCCGCTCGCCACTTTTATTGCGGCGGTCAGCTTTGAGCGAGCGAACTGCTTCTCAACCGACCACAACCGTTAAGCGCTGGTAGCGAGTCGGGTAATGCGGGCACTTTCCAGGCCAAGCCGGTGGCCATGCCCGGCCGGATCAGAGGCTACGAGGGTCTCGGCGCTTCGCCGGTCCTTCTCTTTGTCTGCCAGCTTCCGGAGGTGCGCATCCAGCTTGCCACTTCCGGGGCGACCGTGAGCTTGCTCTGCAGCTTTGACTGACGCTCGCTGACGACCGAGAGCTTGGCTTGCGTGGCCAGCTCCTCCCAGGAGATCGGGCCGGCCACCGGCAAACCACACATGGCCGCCTTTACCCGGTCGCGACCCTCGAACTTGGCCACATCGAGCGCCTGCTCGGCGGCCTTCAAGAGCCCCGGGGCATCTTCGGCATTGCCCGGGAAAGCCGCCAGGCCTATAGACGCCGTAACCATGCCAATGCCGGGCACACTTTCGGCGCGAATTTTCTGGCGCAAACGCTCGGCCACATCAAAGGCGTTTTGCTGCGGTGTCTCCGGCAGGATGATCCCGAACTCCTCCCCGCCGTATCGGCAAGGAATGTCGATATCGCGCAGGGTAGATTTGATGGTGCGGGCCACGTGCTTGATCGCCTCATCACCTTTCTCCTGTCCGAGATGCTCGTTGATGTGCGCCAGGTGATCAACGTCGACCAGAAGCAGAGCCAGATCCCGCCTGTGGCGCTGCGAGCGCTCGATCTCCTTGGCCAGGGTATCCCCAAAGTGCCAGCGATTGTAGAGCCCGGTGTGCGCATCCTGAATTGATTGCGAGGCAGCCGACTCATGAGTCAGGGCCACGTTAAGGGCAATCGTCGCCTGATTTACCAGCGATTCCAGGAGCTCCACCTGCTCCCTGTGGAAAGCACGGGTGTCTGTGGAAAAGACCATGACCACACCGAGCGGCTCGTTGTCATGAACCATCGGCAGTGCCACCAGCGAGCCAAACTGGCTGCCGCCGGCAGCACGCGGCAGGCCGTGCGGCTGACGACTTACATCGAGCACATAGTCGGTCTGATTCGAGGACAGGCAGCGCCCGGCAAGCGTGCCTTCCGCATCGAGCTCGAACTCGCTCAAGCTGCTGCCATCAAGTCCCTTGAAAGCAGCCAGGCTGAAGGAGTGCTTCTCCGGACTATAGAGAAGGATCGCGCAATTAGGCGTGTTGCCCAGGACCAGTGCGGTATCAGCAGCAATCTGCAGCACCTCCGCCGCCCTGAGCACGCTGCCGCTCAGGGCACAGGACGTCTTGTACAAGGTGCTCAGCCTCTCCCGCTCGTATTCGCTCCGACCAAAGAGGATGGAATTGGCGATGACCATCGCCACCACGTCAGCGACATCGCGCAGGAACTCCACGCCCTGGAGCGCCCTCTGATCGGCCAGATCAAGCAGCACGGCGCCTACCAGGAGATTGGAGGCTATGAGCGGCAGGCCAATCTGTCCAGCGCTCTGCTCTCGTTTCATCACCGCCGCACTGATATCGGGAGCAGCATCCAAGCGGTCAATTGTGGCCGGCAGGCGCTTCTGAATGACCTGCTTCAACAAGCTGTTGGCGGTAAACGGCACAACCCGTATGGTTTCCACCACCGGGTCGGAGTAGCCTTTGCTGGCCATCAGTTTGAGAGCCAGGCTTTCGTTGTCCGAAAGGAAAATTGCCACCTTGGCCCCGCCGGCCAGGTCGGCAAATTGAAGTGCCGCTGCATCCAGAACATCCTTCAGATGCAGGGAGGACAAGAGCGCCTTCTGCAGCAAGATGTAGCGGGGCATTAAGTTGCCATCAACTGTCATATCCTCTTTCCTTTCCAGGCTAACGGCCAGAACCAACCCTTACTAGCATAGTCCGATTTTGTCAGGGTCTACCCAGCATATACCCGAAGCCCGGTTGCTTTGGCACAGGATTCGCTAGGAGCGGTTTTCAGGTGGCGTAAACTGTCTCTTGCTCCACTTCCTTAAGCAAACGAGGCGCTGCTCAATGGACAAAGCCCGACGTGAGCCAGGTTGTACCTTTTGTCAGATCGTCGACCGCAAGCTGCCCTCGACAGTTGTCCGGGAAGATGACCACTACATTGCCATTCGAGACATCAACCCGCAGGCGCCCACCCACATCCTGATCCTGCCCAAGCATCATCTGGCCAATATCAATGAATGCGAGGATGCAGAAGCACTGGGCCGGCTCTTTCAGGCGGTTAAGCCGATCGCGGAAGCGGAGAGGATAGGCCGCGGCTTTCGCCTGGTCGTGAACACCGGAGCGGAAGCGGGCCAGTCGGTTTTCCACTTGCACATTCATCTCCTGGGCGGCCGTCCCATGCGCTGGCCACCAGGTTGAGCTGTCTCTTGCCAGATTAGCCAGATTGAGCCGCTAAAAAAGCACGCCAATCCGGTCCTGGTGCGGTCTTGAGCCGATCTTTAGGAAAAGATTTGTAACGTAATGACCAAAAAATCCGGTTTCGCCGCCTTCTGAACTGGGTATTAGAGGGATGTGAGGACCGGCCGTCATCACATTACTGAGGGGGTTGCCCGGATGCTTACCCAAGAGCGCAACGAACAGGTCCTCTGGATGGCTGACTGTTACAGCCTAGCCAAGCGCTTTCCCAATCCACGCACCTGGATGTCCCTGCTTGAGCCGCTCGAGCCAGAAGACGCCGAGCACCTCAATCCCTTCCATTACTGGCTGTGGATGGAGATCTGGAAGGCTGCCCAGACCAAGTCAGACGAAGCCGCTTGATTCTCCTGAGCGGAATTGGTTTCAACTTACCGCTGCCGCCACAGTGGCGGCCTCAACTTTTTTTGTGCCGTTCTTGACGACACAGTTGAAGCCGATTACCGACTCCCTGAGCACCGCTCCCCGCTCGATATTGGAGCTGGACCAGACTATCGTATTCTCCAGCTCAGCTCCTGCGTCCACAAGGCAGTCCTCGCCAATCACCACATGCCCACGCACGCTGACGCCAGAACAAAGGCGGCTGTTCTTGCCGAGCATGACCAGTCCCTCGATCTGGCAGCCCGGCTCAATCACCGCATCCTCCCCGACAAAGCCATGAGCGGTGCGCTTGCCCGGCAGGGCGCAACGCACTAAACCATCCAGCGCATCAAAGTTCGATTGTCGGTACTGCTTGACCGTGCCCACATCGGACCAGTAGTTTGTGAAAGCAGCTCCAAGCACCGGTAAACCTCTGTCCACGAGGGTGGGAAAAAGCTGGCGCCCGAAGCCATAGACCCCATCGGGCGGGATGTAGTCGAAGATCTTGGGCTCCAGAATGTAGATCCCGGTGGAGGCCAGGTGCGAGATCGCCTCATGAGGCTGTGGTTTTTCCTGAAAGGCGGTAATGAACCCGTCGCGATTCGTCGCCGCCACCCCGAACTGGCTCACATCCTCCACCCACTTCAAGCCAATCGTTGCCAGAGCACCCTTCTCTTTGTGCTGCCTGATCAGATCCGACAGATCGACATCGGTGAACAGGTCGCCCATCACGACCAGAAACGTGTCATCCTCCAGGAAGTCCCGACAGGCCCGCACACCACCAGCATCTCCCGAGAGCTCCCGCTCGTAGCGAAACTCAAGCCTGATCCCGATGCCTGCCCCGTTCCCGAAATAGTCCCTGATCTTTTCAGGCAGATGGTGCAGATTGGACACCACCTCGTTAACCTGATGACGCTTGAGCAGCATCAAGAGGTGCTCCATAACCGGCCGATTGGCGACAGGCACCAGCGGCTTGGGAATCTGCGTGGTCAACGGATCGAGCCTGGACCCAACCCCTGCTGCCAGCAACATCGCCTTCATAGACTATCCTCACTCACCCTGGAGTCCTCCCATTTCCTTACAGTCAGCCACAATCCTGCGGCCAGCAACTGCGCTGGCTGAGGCTGCCTGCCAACAGCTAATGCCACCGTACACTCTCTAACAGTCATATGCCCTCCAGCTCCCTCACCGGTAACTGAAGGTTGCCGGCTCGTGGCTGCCTTTCCCGGTCTTTCACCAGGGCCTGCCGCGCCCTCTCCAGCGCCTGAGCCACCTGCTCCTGGGAGGTGCCACCAAAGGAGGACATGGAGCCCACCGACTGATCAATTGTGACGTGCTTGTAAATCTCGCTGTCGAAGGCTGGTGAAAATTGCTGCCATTCACTGAGCGCCAGATCGGAGAGGTACTTGTCTCGCTGGCGACAGTACTTCACGAGCGCTTCGACAATCTGGGATGATCTGTCTGGAGGCAAACCGCGCGAGAGGAGAAAGTCCAGAGCATTCCTGGAGTTGGTCAGATCTTTGGAGGCCATCTCTTTCATGCGGGCAGCATCGGGCTCAATTGCGGACAGCAGAACGGTAGCCAGCTCGAGCAGGAACTTGAGATGCTCCACAGTGTCCATCAGCCCGGGCAAGCACTCTTGCAAATCCTGACTGAAGGATACCGGCACGCCCTTTAGCTCAGCAAGGAACTCCTGCAGCCGGCCATAAATCGTGGAAGGGCGCGAGCGCAGTATTTCCAGGAGCTCCGGGTTACGCTTTTGCGGCATACTCTGGCTGCGGAAAACGAAAGCGCTGCGCAGCCTGACAAAAGCGAACTCCTGAGTGGTCCACAGCAAGAGCTCGGCAGCCATCTGGGACAGGTGCACACCAACAAGCGCAGCAAAGGAGCCAAACTCGACGAGATAGTCACGGTCGGAGACAGCATCCAGGCTGTTCTCAATTACGCCATCAAAGCCCAGGTAGCGGGCCACCAGCGACCGGTCGATCGGCTGATTGGTGCCCGCCAGCACGCCGGCACCGAGCGGCAGGACATTGAGACGCCGATAGAGGTCGGCCAACCGTCCGCAGTCGCGGCGTAAGCGCGCTTCGTTAGCCAGCCACCAGTGAGCCAAGAGCATCGGCATGGCCGGCTGCATGTGGGTGTAGCCGGGCATGACAATGTCCAGATCGCGCTCGGCCAGATCAAGCAGCGCCTCCCGCAGCCCCGACAGATCGTCGGCAATCTCCCAAAGCGCCTCGCGGAGCCAAAGCCGAATGTCTGTAGCTATCTGATCGTTGCGCGACTTGGCAACCCTCAGGCTCAGGGCCAGGTCGCCCACGATCTCTTTCAAGCGCCGCTCCAGTCCCCCATGAATGTCCATGTCTTCACTGAGCAAAAACGGCTTGCCGGCCGCCAACTCTTGCCTGATCTGCTCAAGCGCTTCACCGACTCGATTAGCAATCTCCAGTTCGATAATCCCAGTCTCACCCAGCATTTTGATGTGGGCAAGCGAAGACTCTATATCGTACCTGACAAGACTTTGCTCTACTTGCGGGGTTTGCCAGAACCGGCGCACCTTCTCAAAATCGGGAGAGAGGTTGGAATCGGAATTGTTCTGTGGTCCCGTCATGTTACAGGGTTCACGCTCATGAGAGCCGAGGACAGCAATGATCTAGCCTAGCAGATGCAGGTTTGCCCTGACTGAACCGCTTATAATCACTGCCAGCAAACGAAAAGAACCGGCATCAAGCACCAGTTCTTTGTATTGCCCAGGTTGTTGTATGGGTAATTGTTCACCGCTGCTTGGGAGCAGCATAAAGCTGGCGGGTCATGCCACCTTCTTTTTTCCCAGCAGCTTCTTGGTCTTTTCAATCTGCTTCTGATAGCGACTCAGCTCCTGCTGATACCGCTTCTGTACTTCGTTCTCTTTGGTTCCCATCTCACTCTCTTTCCGTTCTAGTTTCCAACCACAGCTCTTCCTGCGCCAGCGTACAGCCGGGCAGAAGATTTTCCATCAGAGTTGGTACAGCTCCCTTTGCAAACCGCCGGCCTGCAAAGCCTGATCAATATACCACATTATTAACAAAGTGCAATGCACCACCTCAATCGGCTGCTTGCGCCGCCTTGGCACCAGCCTTACTAATCGGCATATACCCGAGCCAGCAAGCCGCTAATCGAGCCTAACGTAAAGTCCAAGTAAAGTTAGCTGCCTTGTGCGCAAGCGCACCGGAGAGAGCCGGGCGCTCAAGTTTTTGCTTCGCTTGGCTCTATCCTGTGTCTCTGATCAACCAGTGTAGCCAGCGCCTGACTGTCCGGAAGCAAGAGGCTGAGGACAAAGGCCAAGAGCATGGTGCTGGCCCCGATCAGATAAGGGCTGGCCACTCCCACATATTGAAAAGAGGCACCGCCAGCCAGCGGACCGAGGATGCGTCCAAGCGTGGACAGCGACTGTCCCACCCCCAGCACGCCGCCGACCTTGTCGCGGGGCGCCAGCTTCGAGAGAATGCTCTGGTTGGACGGGTTATTGATGCCGGAGCCGATAGCAAGCAGCGCCAGCGCCCCGTAGAGCACGGCCGGGGTAGTTGTGGCAGGGGTGAGAAGAAGCCCAGCTGCCACCAGAGCGGTACCGGCAGCGATCAGCTTCTGCTCGCCAAAGCGCTTGGAGAGCCGCCCGATCATGCCGCCTTGAACAAAGACCATGACCAGGCCGATGTAGGCAAACATCCAGCCGTTCTGGGCTGCAGAAAATGAGAACTGACGCTCGGTGAGCAAGACCAGCGTGGCCTCCATCAACGAAAACGAGAATGTGGAGATGAAGAAAATGGCCAGCGGCACCCGCAAACTTGCTGTGGAAAGCGTCTTCCAGTAGAAGTCCGGCTCCAGACTGAAACGCTCATGTCCAGCCTGGGTGCGCTTCTCCGGCTCAGGCAGGAGGAAGAAGGTAAGCACCAGATCGAGCAGACTGAAGCCTGCCGCCAACAAGCCAGCAACCTGATAGCTACCGCCCAGGCTCAGGGCCGCGCCGCCAATTGCTGGTCCCAGCACAAAGCCCAGGCCAAAGGCTGCGCCCACCAGCCCCATGCCTCTGGCCCGATTTTCGGCTGTGGTGACATCGGCAATGTAGGCCTGTGCCACTGCCAGGTTGGCATTGCCGGCACCAGCGACGATGCGCGACAAAAAGAGCATCGGCAAGGAGGCGGAGAATCCCCAGATCAGGTAGCCGACGCCGGAGGCGGCCAGGCTAAGGATGAGCATTGGCCGGCGTCCGACCCGATCGGAGAGCCTCCCCCAGATCGGCGTGAAAATAAATTGCATGAGCGAGTAGGACATCAAGAGCAGTCCTACGGTCAGGCCCGAGGCGCCAAATTTCTCGGCAAAGAGCGGCAGGAGCGGGATGACAATACCGAAACCGATCAGGTCGATAAAGACAGTGAAGAAGATCAGCAAGAGCGGCATCCTGCCTGCCGGTTTTTGCTGGTTTGCTGAAGTCGATTGCTCTCTCATGATCTGCAGTTGAGCGGGCCCCATCAATCTCAAGGCTGGCCATTCAGCCACCACCTTAGTTTAGGGCCTTTATTTGCGCCGGATTGTGATCAGCCATTGCCGTCCGAATTTGAGATTATCAGCCAGGATCAGCATTTCAAGCGCTGCTGGCCGGCCCGAACAGGCGACCGCGCATAAGGCTTCTTTTAAGATTTGAACGCTGATCGGGTAAGCACACACCGGCACCGGCCCGCCGGCTTCTCCGGCTCTCCGTGATTTGCGCCGACCGGTTGGGTAAGTTTAATGTAATGATCTACGGCCCCGGACGGTCGAAGATAGGAGTAAGGGCCCGGACACGATCACCTCCCACTCTTGTGACTGGGCCATTGACCTGAGATAGCAATGAAGCTTTGCCTGGTGTGCCACCTTCAGTTTCCTGACGAGCAGGATACCTGCCCCAAGGACAACACATCCCTGGTGACCCTTGCCCAAGATCCGCTGATCGGCACGGTTATTCAAGAGCGCTACAAGATTGAGTCGGTGATTGGCAAGGGCTCGATGGGCGTGGTTTACCGGGCTACCCAGGAGCTGATCGGCAGGGAGGTAGCGGTCAAGGTCTTGCACAGCCACCTGGTCGCTGACTCGGAATCCCGGAAGCGCTTCCACCAGCAAGCCAAAGCCTCAAGCCGGCTCAACCATCCACACATCATCACCCTCTACGATTTCGGGATTCTTCCCGGCAGCGACCAGCCCTACATCGTCATGGACCTTTTGACCGGCACCACTCTCGCTCGGGTCCTGGAAGAGCGTGATTATCTGCCGGTGGAGGAGACACTGCCGATCATGAAGCAGGTCTGCGATGCCCTGGCCGACGCCCACAAGCATGGGGTCGTCCACCGTGACGTCAAGCCAGACAACATAGTGCTTGAGGAAGGGGTCAGTCAACAGTACTGGGTAAAGGTAGTCGACTTCGGCATAGCCAAGCTCATTCAGGGCACCGAGGAGACGCTTACGCGCATTACCCGCACCGGCACCGTCTGTGGAAGCCCCGCCTACATGAGCCCGGAGCAGTTCCAAGGCGCCGATGTTGATCACCGGAGCGATATCTACTCGCTGGGCGTGGTGCTCTTTGAGGTTCTCACCGGTCGTGTGCCGTTCGCGGCCGTCGACCTGGTGGGGCTGATGGCCATGCATGTGGCCGAGCCACCGCCGAAGTTGACTGCGATACGCCCCGACCTGGACTTCCGGCCGGCGCTAGAGAAGATGGTCGACCGGGCGCTATCCAAGGAGCCGAAGGACCGGCAGCAGAGCATGGACGACTTCTGGGATGAGCTGGCGGCTGCCTGCGGGGACAAGAGAAGGTCCAGCCGGGTGTCAGTGGGCGCTGAGGAGGTGCCGCCGGTCAGCCGCTCAGCGACCGAGATGATTGACGAGGAGGCGCTGGAGGAGGTAATCACCTCCCGGATTTCCAGCCGGGTAAAGGAACCGCCACCACCGCCGGTCGAGCCGCCGCCTCAACCGGCCTCAAGAGCTGCTCAGCAGGTCAGCATGGGCCAGTCCAGCTCGCAGCGCCTGCACCGTTCACGTACGCCGCGAATCGCTTTTACTGATCGCCTGATCGGCTTGGGTCAAAGCATGTTTCCCTACGCGCTCACGCTCGGCCTGTTTTGCTGCCTGGTCTGGGTAGTTAGCGGCAACTCTCACCTGATCGAGGTACCAAAACTGCCGTTGCCAAACTGGCCGTTTGCCGCTCAACCGCAGGCGGAATCTCCCGACCCGGCTGCCCTGCTCGCTCAAGGACGGTTGGGCGATGCCCGCAACCTCCTGGAGCAGCGCCAGCGCGAGGGCAGCTTCACCAACTCGGACAGGGAGCTCCTGAATCGGGTCTACATTCGCATTGGCGAGCAGGAGGCCCAGCGGAAGAATTACCGGACAGCCATTGACGTACTGCAGAGGGTCACCGCCAAGACGAGCCAGTCGGCCAGAGCCAAGAGCTTGATTAAGCGCTATCGCCGGCTGCTGGGCAAGTAGCAGGGTCGGCAGTTTTAAGTAGTCTCAGCTTGCGCTGCCGGTTCATTGAGAAGGAAGTACAGCCGCCAGATTAGCCGTTGCTCTCGGTCCGCTTGTCTTCCATGAAGCTACCAACTTTCCGAAACTTTCCTTGCCGATCAGACCTGAGCTTCTCAGGGGAAAGGCTGGACAGCTCCCTCAGGTGCCGGACGATGGCTTCCCTGGTCGCTCTGGCAGCAAACTCGTGGTCATGCTGAGCACCACCGAGCGGCTCCTCAATCACCTCATCAACGACGCCCTGGGCAAGCAGCTCGCGCGCGGTCATCTTCATGGACTGGCACGCTTCCGAGACTTTTTCTGCCGACCGCCACAGGATCGACGCGCAACCTTCCGGCGAGATCACCGAATAGACCGAGTGCTCAAGCATGAGGATCCGGTTGGCAACGCCGATCCCCAGCGCCCCCCCGGAACCGCCCTCACCGGTCACCACTGCCACCACCGGTACCGTCAACCCGGCAAGCTCGCGCAGGTTCATGGCAATCGCCTGCGACTGGTTGTGCTCCTCGGCGGTCATCCCCGGGTAAGCACCGGGTGTGTCGATGAGCGTCACCACCGGCAGGCGAAATTTCTCAGCATGCTGAAAGAGCCTGAGCGCCTTCCGATAGCCCTCTGGTTGAGGCATGCCAAAGTTGCACTGCTGCTTGTCGCGGAGCGTCCGCCCCTTCTGAGTGCCAACCGCCACCACGGCAAACTCATCAAGTTCCAGGAGACCACAGGTCATTGCCTGATCGTCTGAGCCCTGCCTGTCCCCGTGCAGCTCCATCCAGTCATCGTCCCAGCGGTCAAAGTAATCTCTTGTGTAGGGGCGCTGAGCATGGCGGGCTAGAGCCAGATGGTCAATCGGCCGCAAGTTGCTGTAGAGCGAGCGCTTCAAGTGCTTGTACTGCTCGCGCAGGTGGGCAATATCGGCGTCAAGCTCCGGGTTGGGGTTGTCGGCGAGCTGCTTTTCGAGGGCCTCTATCTGCTGGGCCAAAACGGCAAGCGGCTGCTCAAACTCCAGTGGCGCTGACTTCTTGTCGCTAATTGCCATCTTTACCTGTTAATCAACGGGATGGGGTAAGTCGCTCCTGGGCTGCTACGGTCTCTGCCTTTGCCTTTGGCCCGGACCGGGCAGCCGTGTCCTTTACGGCCGCCTTCAAATGAAAGACGATCAGGCGAGAGAGGACCTCTCTCAGCTTGGCGCGCTCAACCACCATATCGAGCTGGCCATTTTTCAGCAGATACTCAGCCGTCTGGAAGTCAGCTGGCAGCTTCTGTTTAATCGTCTGCTCGATCACGCGCCTGCCGGCGAAACCGATGCGGGCGCCCGGCTCAGCCAGCACGATGTCGCCGAGCATGGCAAAGCTGGCAGTGACGCCGCCGAAGGTTGGCTCGGTCAGGATCGAGATGTAGAGTAGCCGCTGATCGTGGAAGGTTTTCAGGGCAGAACTTGTCTTTGCCATCTGCATCAAGCTGAGGATTCCTTCCTGCATGCGCGCTCCCCCAGAGCTCGAGACCAGGATGAGCGGCAGGGAATTGCGCCCGGCAAACTCGATCAGTCGGGCTGCCTTCTCTCCAACCACGGAGCCCATGGAGCCGCCAAAGTGCCCAAAGTCCATCACCCCCAGTGCCACCTTCAGGCCGTTAATCTTGCAGGAGCCTGTGACGATCGCTTCCCTCAGCCCTGACTTGCGGCTCGCCTCAGCTTGCCGGTTCGGGTAGGTCTCGGTGTCCACAAAGCCAAGCGGATCGGCAGAAACCAGGTCTGGATCAAGTTCCTCAAAACTGTCTGGGTCGGCAAGCTGCTCCAGGCGCTGATCGGCACCGATGCGGAAGTGGTACTGGCACTTGGGACAAACATGCAGGTTATTGCGCAGGTCGCGGGTGTAAAGCAGCTCGCGGCACTGGAAGCACTGCGTCCACAAGGCGCAATACTCCTCGGTTGTCAGGGGTTGTTTTACCTGCAAAGCCTCACGACTCTTGCGCCGGCTTGCGAACCACTCTTTTAGGTCCATCTCATCAAATTTCCACCGGTTTTCCGACCGCTTCAGCACCCACAAACTCTCCGGATTCGCCTTTCTTCGCCGGCCAGAGTGGCCGGTCAGTCGGCCGCCCTTGAGGCGTCCGCCGGTCCAGCACGGACGGTAACGGCCCGGATTTGTAAAGGGACGGCCTCGGCGAAAATCACCTAGAATCTGCAAAACCAGATTATATCATCGGCAACGGCTGGCCTGACCACATGGCTGCACCACGCTTCTTCCTACCAAGCAGTTCGATCGACCCCAGGCTCGGTCGTGTGGCGATTAGCGACCGCGAGCTGGTTCGCCAGATGCGCAAAGTGCTGCGCGCCAGCCCTGGCGATCAACTATCTGTTCTCGACGGGCAGGGCCGGCTTTACCGGTGCGTGCTTACGAGGCTGGATGCGCTCGCGGCCGAGGCCCGGATAACCGCCGAGGAGGAGGCCAAAGGCGACCCCGAGCAGCCGGTGGCGATGGCACTGCCGCTTCTCAAGGGCGGTCGCTTTGAGTGGGCGCTCCAGAAGCTGACTGAGTTGGGGGTCTCCCGTGTCGTTCCGATTCTCGCCGAGCGCAGTGTGGTCAGGATAGACGCAGGGAAAGAGGGAGCAAAACTGAGGCGCTGGCAAGCGATCATGAAAGAAGCCGCCGAGCAGTGTGAACGAGCGACGATACCGCCGATAGTGGAACCGCTAAGCTTGAGAACAGCAATTCAGTCCGGGCTGTTTTCAAGATTGCCGGACAAGGCCGGCAAAGGCCTGGGGCTCCGATTGCTATGCGCTGAGCGTCGCGATGCGCCGCTCATGCGCGAACTGATCGATAGCTCACCGGCCGGCGCACCGCCACCAGGAAGTATATCGGTCATTGTCGGACCGGAGGGCGGACTGGCCGATGACGAGGTCACCCTGGCCTGCCAACAGGGCTGGCAGCCGGTGTCACTGGGACCCCGGATTCTGCGCGCAGAAACAGCAGCCGTTTGCGCCATTGCCCAACTGAGGGGATTCATGGGCGATTGAGAGTGCCACCATCCAAGCCATCATTCGTATATCCAGCAGCATAGCCTAAAACGCCCTTGGAAAGCCGGGTGAACCACACAACAATTTGGCGTTGGAGGCTTGACAAATCTGCGATTTCCAAGTCTTATAGTAGGCGTTGATCGTATTGGTCACGTCGCACCAGTTCGCTTGCTAGAAAGGCATGAGTGTGGCTGATAACCTGGCCCGCATCCGAGAGACCATAGGTACTCAACCGGTCAAGCTCATCGCTGTCACCAAAAACGTCGGCCCGGAAGGCATCGCAGAAGCCTTTAGATGTGGTGTCACGGAATTTGGTGAGAACCGGGTTCAGGACGCGCTGGCCAAACGGGAGCAGCTGCCACCATCTTTGGGGGCAAACCTGAGTTGGCACCTGATTGGTCACCTGCAGACAAATAAGGTTAAGAAGGTGGTCGGCCGCTTCGTGCTTGTCCACTCAGTTGACTCCCTTCATCTGGCCGAGGAGATCGCGAAGGAAGCGCAAGCAAGATCCCTTGTTCAACCGTTACTTTTGCAGGTCAAGCTGGTCGAGGATCCCAACAAGTCCGGATTTACCCCAGATGATCTGCGCCGCCACTTCCCCCTCGTTGCCAGCCTGCCCGCTATAGAGGTCCGGGGGCTGATGACCATCGCGCCGCTCACTGAGAGCCGGCAGATCAGGCTCCAGTGTTTTGCCGGGTTGCGGGCCCTGCGCGATGAGCTTGAGCAAACGCATCAAGTGAAGCTACCGGAGCTGTCCATGGGCATGACCCAGGACTGGCAAGAGGCGATCGGTTGCGGAGCGACCATGGTGCGCCTGGGACGGGCCATCTTCGGCGGCTAATCGAGTCGATAGAGTTTTTTCCGGTACGTGTGATTGTGGATTAAGAGGAAGCGATAAGGAAAGGTTTGAGGTAAGGAGGAAGATAGTGAGCATAGTGCAAAAGTTCAAGAGCTTCTGGTTTGGTCCTTCGGACAATTACGACCAGGAAGATTTTGAAGATCTGTTTGAGACCGGCGATGACATATATGCCACCAACGGCCAGCTGGCTCTGGATAAAGCGCCAGCCGATCCGGTGAAGTCCGTCCGGCAATCGATCATCAACCCCGGAGCGAAAGTGGTCGACCACCCGAGCGCTCAGCCCTCGAGCGAAGTGCTGGTGATTGAGCCGCGTTCGTTTGATGAATCGCTGGAGATAGTTGACCACTTGCGCTCCCGCAAGTCGGTCCTGCTGAACCTCCACCTCCTGGACAACGAGCAGTCCCAGAGGGTGGTCGATTTCCTCTCCGGCGCCACTCACGCCATTGATGGTCATCAGCAGCGAATTGGCGAAGGGGTCTTCCTGTTTGCTCCGGCAAACGTCCTGATCAGCTCCGAGTCCAGCTCCTCAAAGGCCATCAAGGAAGCCTTCTGGACCAAGACGCAGACGACTTAATTTAAGCGCTCCCCGCGATAACCTCGCTCAACGGCCGACCCTTCCTCAGGGTCGCGGCTTCGCTCGACTTCGATTGCTAACCTCCGTCGCCTCCGTCGCTCGGCGCTCCGCGCGTCACTTCAGCAGATATGGTGTGAGATCGAGCCCGTTCTCTTTGAACAGCCTGTAGGCCCAGGCCCGGTATTGGGTCACCTCCACCGGCGAGTGGCTCGCCTTCGGCGGGGTCGGCTGATCGGCGGCGCTCTTGGCATCAAGATTCTCAAGAGCAAAGGCCAGATAGGCGAGCCAGTATCTGTGGGCCCGTTCGAAGCGCCCTGGAGGCTTCAGTGCATACTGGCGCTTGTAAACCTCGCGCAGATAAGCTCTGAGCGGATCAAAGTAGCGCAGGTAGCCTTGATTGAACTTGTTCACGCTGCCCGGGTCCAGCTCCCCACCAGAGGACACCGCAGGCATCCCTTTCTGCCAGTAGACAGCTGCCTTTTTAGCACACTGCTTGTTGAGTTCAGTCAGATCCTTGGTAGTATGCACAACCTGCTGCACATATGGGCGCTCCTCCCTGGGAAAATCGGCAAGCAGGTTCACGACATCGCTCTCCACCTCCGGTGGTGGCAGAGTCGTTCTCAGATCCGGCACCTCCTCCTCTCGACCGGCCAGACCGTGCCCGAGATTGGCCTGGACAAAAGAAGCTTTCGGGTTGGCCGGGTCAGTCCTGGCCATGGGGGCAGTTGTCGCCGCTGGCGCCCGCCGGGCGCCAGCCAGCACCACTTCTGGTGCAACCAGGCCCGCTGCCAGCCAGGCTCCGGCAGCAAGCACCAGCGGCGGTGCTGGACGCCGTTGTATTTTCAGCTGCTCGGTAACGAAGCCGGCCATGGCCATTTCCCGCTGGGCAATGCTCAATCTAGCAGATCTGCCGCAAGCTCTGTGCCCGCCAGCCGCAAGCTTGGCTTCCCGGCCAGGCACCATCTGCCAACACCGTAGCTCAGAATACCCGATTAAACCAATCGCCGGGGTTGGTTGCCACCTGGTTCACATAAAGGCTGAAATGCAGGTGAGGTCCGCTTGCCCGACCGGTCTGACCAACCCTGCCGATAACCTCTCCAGCCTTGACGGTCTGCCCGGGCTTGACCATTAGCTTCTGCAGGTGGATATAGAAAGACACCACCCCTTGCCCGTGATCAATCGCCACGGTGTTGCCGTGCAAGCGAAAGCCGCTGGCCGCCAGAACCACTCGGCCCGGTGCTGAAGCGCTTACCGGTGAGCCCAGGGCAGCAGCATAATCGAGCCCGGAGTGGAAGTAGTCGTCAAGCAGCTTTCCGTTCACAATCCTCTTCAGCCCAAAAACTGCCGAGACCCGCGCCCGGGAGGGCGGCAAAAATCGGGTGCTCCACATCCGCTTTGCGGACAGTGTCGACTTGGCCCGCTCGATCGCCTCCTTTTCCCCGGCCGAGGCCTCGAAGTTGTCCTTCGCCTTGGGCAGCGTTATCTTTTGGGTCGGAAATTTCCCGCTGACAACAACCAGTCGCCTGGCTGCAGCGCCGCATTTAACCAGCGCTGGCCCGGGCTCAAGATCGGCAGGGATGGCAATGAGCGTCTGGTAGCCAGCCGGCTGGCGAACGCTGTCTGTGGGGAAGAGCTTGTAATTTTGACCGTTGAACTCGGCCTCTGTGCTGACCGCGGTCGGCAGTTCACCAGGCACAAACAGCTCCACGGTCTGACCCTGCTTCGGTTTGTCCGTGCTCAGCTCGATAATCTCAGCCTGGCCTGCGGCGCAGGTGACCAGCCCCAACCCGTAAAGAGTTGCCGATAAGATTAGCTGTGGTTTGCCGCGGCGACCTCCGCTGAGCCTAGAAAGCCAGCCGAAAACCACGGCTTATGCCTTGGGCACCAGTCGATCCAGAGCCTCGCGCAAAGCTTCTATCTTGTCGATCGGAATTGCTACCCCCTTCTTCGTGGGTTTCTCCTCCTGATCCTTGTCCAGGTACCACTCACGAATGTGCAGGTACTTGGTGCCCCGGTATTCTCCTATGTAGACATTGATGGTCTCGCCACGCGCTTTCTCGTGCACGGTGATTCTCTCTTCCAAGGAAATACCCTCCCTTCAACGCTTTGCCAGAATCAGAACCAGACCGCTAGGTACTATACCCAGTATATAGAATATTATTCCTTGATAAAGATATAGATCTAAATGAGATCTGTGCACCCAGGATGGAAGGCCGATTTCCCGTGGTTTGCTTGTTCAATGAGCCAGTTTATCGACCAGGTCCGGATAAAGATTCGCTCCGGCGATGGCGGCAACGGCCTGGTGGCCTGGCGACGGGAGAAGTACGAGCCTATGGGCGGCCCGGCCGGTGGCAACGGCGGCCGGGGTGGACACGTCTACCTGGAAGCCAGCCGCGATCTGTCCACCCTGATCGACTTCCGATACAGGTCGATCTTCGAGGCTGACCATGGCGCCCGGGGTGGACCGAAGGCCAGGCACGGTCGCCAGGGGGAGGACCTGACGATCAAGGTACCGATCGGGACCGTGGCCCGCGACCTGGCGTCGCAGCAGGTAATCGCCGACCTGGTCGAGGACGGACAGCGCGTCCTGATCGCCGAGGGCGGTAAGGGCGGCCGGGGCAACGCTCAGCTAGCCTCCCCGACCAGGCGCGCTCCCCACTTCTGCGAACCCGGCCAGCCGGGCGTTGGCCGCGAGCTGGAGCTGGAGCTGAAGCTTCTCGCTGATGTAGGCATTGTCGGCCTGCCGAACGCTGGCAAAAGCACCTTGCTCTCGGTCATGACCGCTGCCCGTCCAAAGATTGCTGACTACCCGTTTACCACCCTGGAGCCCAATCTGGGCGTCGTCGAGGCGCCAGAAGGGGGCGGCTTCGTGCTCGCCGACATCCCCGGCCTGGTCTCCGGCGCCGCACGTGGTATCGGCCTCGGGCACAAGTTCTTGCGCCATATTGAAAGGACCAGGCTGTTAATTCACCTCGCCGACCTCAGCCTCGAGGATGTCCAGGGCAACATCATGTTGGTAAACCAGGAGCTGAATCTCTACAGCGAAAAGCTGGGCAGGCTGCCACAAATCCTGGTGCTCAACAAGGTCGATATTGTCGATGAGGAGCGCCGGCAGTCGACAAAAGCTGCTCTCGAGAGAGAAGCAGCAGCTTGGCTGAAAGCCAGTTCAACACCACCAGTCCTGACCATCTCCTCTGCCACCGGCGAGGGAATTGAGGAGCTACGCAAGCTTATCCTGGAGCTGCTCAGCAAACAACCGGTTGTTGAGCCGCTATATGAGGTCGTCATCGACGAGCGGGCTTACAATCACCAGGACCAGGGCTTTGTTGTCCTCCGCCAGAAAAAGCTCTTTACCGTCATTGGTGACCGCATAGACAGGCTGGTGGCCGTCACCAACCTGAGAAGCCCTGAGTCGCTGCACCATCTTCACGAGGTTCTGCGGGCCATGGGCGTAATTGACGCCTTGATTAAGGAAGGCGCCAAGCCTGGCAGCGAGGTCGTACTGGGCGGGAGCAGCTTCTCATTTGGCGAGGAGCTTTTCTAGGTCCGGTTCCTGCTGCCGATCAGGGCTTGGCCGCTGCGGCCTGTTCATGCTCGTGCTTGCCGGCCGCGCGCCTCAGGTTGGCTAATCGTTTGCCGGCTACCTGCTTGCGTTTGCGGTTGGCAACCTTAATTGCCCGCTTGAATCCCTTCTGTTGTGCCATATTGCTGACCCCACTGCCACGGAGAGTTATCAGGGGTGTCGATCATACTACAGGGCAATCCTCATACCCACAGGTTGCCAAGGTAGCGAACCCCGCCGCTAAAACCAGAGGGCACGGAATCAAGGATGATCTTGCCGATCGGCGGGAAGAGCGTGACCCGCTCCAGGTCAGATAACGGTATGAAATCCACCCCGGCCAGAACCGGCTCGTTGCCCAGCCTCATGATCCCGCCCACCACCTTTCCCTTCAAATATATGTTTACAATGTGCCGAGAGCGGTCCGGGGCGATCGCCTCCGACAGAAAAACAAAGCCTTCGATCTCCACGTCTAGCCCGGTCTCCTCCTTCAGCTCCCGAATTGCACACTCGTGGAAGGTTTCGCCGTATTCGAGCCGTCCCCCGGGTAAAACCCAGTAGAGCCGGTTACCCTTGCGATGGCGGACCAGGAGGATCTTTCGCTCCTCGGTAATTACCACTACGGAGACCCTGGTTGTCGGGATTGTGGAACCTGGTCTGCGTTTTTGACGATGTTTCCCCACGAAACTCCCCCGATGAAGGCCCGGACCTGGCCATTCTAAGTTCATGACAGGGTAGGAAGGAATGCTCAGGCCGGCAAGCGCTCGAATTAAGGCGCGACCGGCCGCCAAGATTGCAAATCGCAAAGAGGCAGACTGCCGCCCGCTGAATAGGCAAGCTCATCTGCTACTGTAGTAGGGTCCTTCAGCCACCGGGAGTTCTTCTGTGCAGGTCGAGGAGCTGAAAGCCAAGCTGGAGCAGGTCGAAAAAGAGGCTGTTGCCGAGCTGGAGAAGGCCAGCTCGACCCAGACGCTCGAGGAGCTGCGAATCAACTACCTGGGCAGCAAGGGCGCCCTGACTGTTGTCTTGCGGGGGGTCGGCCAGCTGGGCAAGGATGAGCGTCCGCAGGTCGGTCAGCTGGCAAACCGGGTCAAGGAGCAGATTCAGAAGAAGCTCGATGAGCAAGAGCAGCGGCTTTATCGCCAGGAGCTCCAGGCGCGGCTGGCAAGTGAAACCGTTGATGTCACTCTGCCTGGCACCGGCCGGCATCTCGGTCACGTTCACCCGCTCACCCAGGTGACCGACGAGATCGTCCAGATCTTTTACGGCATGGGCTTCGCGCTGGTCGAAGGCCCGGAGGTGGAAACTGAATATTACAACTTTGATGCTCTCAACACGCCCGAGGATCACCCGGCGCGAGATGAGCAGGACACCTTCTACTGCAATGTCGGCAGCTCAGTGCTCTTACGCAGCCAGACCTCAACCGTTCAGGTGCGGGTGATGGAAAAGCAAAAGCCGCCGCTGCGAATCATTTCGCCTGGGCGAGTGTATCGTAACGAGGAGATAAACGCCCGCAAGTATCCGCTATTTCACCAGGCAGAGGGGCTGCTTATCGATCGAGATGTGACCTTTGGCCAGCTGAAAGGGACGCTTACCGAGTTTTGCCGGTTGTTTTTTGGCAAGCCGGTGAAGACCAGATTTCGACCCGACTTCTTTCCCTTCACGGAGCCCAGCGCCGAGCTGGATTGCCAGTGTCCGTTTTGCCTGGGTGCCGGCTGCAGAACCTGCGGCCAGCGCGGCTGGTTAGAGCTGTTGGGTTGCGGAATCGTGGATCCCAACGTTCTTGCCGGGGTGGGTATTGATCCGGAAGAGTGGAGCGGCTTTGCCTTTGGCATGGGAATCGACCGCCTGGCCATGCTCAAATATGGCGTCAATGACATTCGCCATTTTTTTGCCAGCGACATGAGATTCCTGGAGCAGTTTTGAGGCTCAGGGGTGGCCGCCTCGCGGACGGCGCTCCTTAAGTCACAACCAGGCCCAGGTGCAGTTTGGGGTTACAGCTTACATAGGTGGTTAAATCGTGAGGCTCTCCTTTGACTGGTTACGAGATTATGTTGACCTCTCTGGTCTGAGCGCTGAGGATGTGGCTGAGAAGCTGACCATGGGTGCCTTCGAGGTGGAGGAGATCCGCCAGGTCGGGCCCGATATTAAAGGACCGGTGGTGGTCGGCGAGATTGTGGAGATAAACCCCCTCCCAAATGCGGATAAGATCCGGCTCACGCGGATAAACTTCGGACCGGAAAAAGATCTGGTCGATATCGTCTGTGGTGCCGACAACATCATTGTCGGACAGCGAGTGCCGGTGGCGCTCCCTGGAGCCCGGGTGATCAATCGCCATGACGGAAAAGTCCTCGAGATCAAACCTACCAAGATTCGCGGGTTCACATCCGACGGCATGCTCTGCTCCGCCCCGGAGCTTGGTATTACCTGTGGTGAATCGGAGGGCATTTACATCCTCTACGGAGGCCCGCCTCTGGGCACCGACGTCAAGAAGCTGCTCCGTCTGTATCCGGACTACATTCTCCATGTGGAGCCACGCTCAAACCGGGGCGATGCGCTATGCGTTCGGGGCTTGGCCCGGGAGGTAGCAGCTTTGTGCGGTCGCCCCTTCCGAGAGCCAGCCTGGGCGCTCCCGGAAGAAGAGATAACTTCTGACTCGGTGGAAGTAGAGATCGAGAACACAGCTGATTGCCCTTACTTCAGCTTGAGGACTCTCGAGGGTGTACGGGTCGCCCCCTCCCCGCTGCGCATTGCCAGACGGCTTGAGGCGATCGGCGTTCGCCCGGTGAACAACGTGGTGGACATTACCAATTACGTGCTGCACGAGCTTGGCCAGCCGTTGCACGCCTACGACCTGGCAAAGTTGATGACCCGTGAAATGCAGGTTCGCATGGCCAGGGCAGGTGAGCTGTTGACTACGCTCGATGGACGCGAGCGCGAGCTCGACGAGGAGATTCTGGTCATCGCCGAGGGCTTGCGGGTGCTCGGTGTGGCCGGAGTCATGGGTGGCCAAGAGACAGAGATTGGTGATGATACCACCTTCGTGGTCCTGGAGGCGGCAGCCTTTAACCCGGCCCGGGTCAGGCGCTCTAGCCGCAGGCTGGGGCTGTCCAGCGACAGCAGCTTGCGCTTCGAGCGGGGGGTGGACTTAGCAGGCGTCCGCCGGGCATCGGATCGAGCGGCAGCGCTGATTCTGGAAAGCACCGGTGGTTATCTGGGCCGCATCAGGCACGGTGGCAGCAATGAGGTCAAGCCGCAGGCCGTGACGCTCCGCCTTTCACAGCTGAAGCGCCTGGCCGAACTGGAGCTGGGGGCAGATCAGGTCAAGCAGTTGCTCGAGCCGCTTGGCTTTGCGTCCGTCGCCCAGTCAGCCGACCTGGTCGAAGTAACGGTGCCCAGCTTTCGCCAGCGCGACGTGATCAGGGAGATTGATGTCGTTGAGGAGGTCCTCCGCCTGTGGGGTTATGACCGCATTCCAGCCTCGATGCCCAGGACAGCGCAGGCGGCCCAGCGAAGAGACCCGGTTGAACAGCTGGCCAGGGAGGCTCTGACCGCCTGTGGACTCTGCGAGGCTTGCATCAGCAGTCTGGTCGGCGCGGACCACCCGGAACTCCTCGATTCCGGCGGTCCGCCTGGATCCTCGCTCGTCAAGGTGCTCAATCCGCTTTCCGAGGATCACCAGCTCCTGCGCCAGAGTCTTCTGCCAGGGCTGATCCGGGCGGCCGCTTACAACCACGACCATGGCCGCAAGGATGTCTGGCTCTATGAGATTGGCCGGGTGTACGCCAGGAGGGGCGCCAGTTCGAGAAAGGAGAGCGGCGTTCACGAGGAGCTTAACGTGGCCGGCATACTGTCGGGGCAGCCAGCGAGAGGTCTGTGGCAGGAGCGGTCGCACCACCAGCAGGCCGATAGCGCAGGCGGTCAGCCTGTCGACCTATACACAGCCAAAGGGGTAGTGGAGAATCTCCTCGATAAGCTGTCCGTGCCCAATTCGTTGTGGCACTTTGCCCGTCCGGGAAAGATCCGGCCAGGTTTCCACCCGGGTAGAGCCTGTCAGCTTTGCATCGAGGGCCAGCCAGGGGCCCAGGTGCTCGGCTGGCTCGGCGAGATCCACCCGGACCTGGCGCACGCGTCCGGACTGCGCCAGAGCTGTTACCTCTTCGAATTCAGTCTCGACGCTCTCGGTCGGCTCAGGCAGGATCGGAAGTTCCAGGAGATTTTCCCGACACCGGCGGTGGTGCGGGATCTGACCGTGGATCTGGATCCATCGGTTGAACATCAGAGCGTGTCAAGGTGCATAGCTGCCAGCGCCGGAGAGAACCTGCGCCAGCTGGAGCTGGTCAGCCTGTTCAAGCTGACCAGCGACAAGCAAAGCCTCTCCTATCGGCTCACCTTTCAGAGCCCGAAGCAGACACTCACCAATGAGCTGGTAGAGGAGAATATTCAAGCGGTGAGGGAGCGGCTGGCTCAGGAGCTCTCGGCTGTTTTCCGTACCTGACCGAAAGCCAGCGCTGGCCACCTAGTCCGGCATGGAGACGGTCCGGAGCTACAGCAGCTGCAGCGGTCTGCCCGGGGCAAGTCAGGTTGCCGATATTCTGCGGCCGGCCGCTGATGGCCGGCCTGAATTTGCCGTTTCTACCGGCAAGTTTGCTCGATAAGCGGCAGATAGATCAACCTCACTGTCGTTACAATCTTTGTATGCTCCCTCCCTGCTCTGCTTGCATTCTCTTTCCGGATTTTGCGTCGAGCCGAGCCTATTGGCAAGCCAAATAGGCCCAGCCGGATGAACCGTTCAGTTTAAAACCGCAAATAGGTGTGCAGCTGGGTATATTGGAGGGTGAAGACCAGGATCTTTCTTGATTTATGGCCGGAGACCGTATGCACGAGATCAAGCTCAATCCGAATAAAGTTCTTTTTGTGCTCACCCTGTGCATCGGGCTGCTGTTGATTACCTATCTGCCTCGTACGCTCCCAGACAAGCTTGTCGAGATCCCCTTGTTAGCCTTATTTGTCGGGGAGCTTGGACTGGCGTTGCTGGTCACCCTGCTCTTTTATGAAAGCGCCAGCCCGGTTCAGGTCGTGAAGCTAGCCGGCACTGTCGTCGCCCTATCCATGTCCGTCGGGGCCTGGGGCAACTACATCAGCCAGTCCACCCAGATGTTGCCTGAGTCCTTCGTGCTCATAAGTTGGGTGGAGCTGGTGATCATGAACCTGGTCGGATTGTTATCCACCCTCACCCTGTTCCGGCTCGACATTCCGGAGGAGTACCCGCTGTTGATGCGCGCCCATTTCAAGGAGCAGGCGGCGGCAGCAGCGGCAGCAGCAAGGCCGGATTCGCCGGCCGGCCCGGTCACCATGGACGAGCTGCCGCCTGACCTGGCCGACTTCTCCCCGCCGGCTGCCGGTGAGCTGTCTCAAATTAAAGAACCAACCGTGGACAGGGACCCGGCCAGGCGTCCTCAGTCGGTCAAAGAGATTCTGGAAAGCCTGGATGTGTCCAGAATTATGCGACTGGAGAAGTCGCTCAGGCCGGCCGAACCGGTATCACTGGAGTCGCTCTTCAGGGACGAGAGCCAGGCAGCCGAGGACGCCTCCTCGTCGGTCTTCGAAGAAGCTTTTACCAGTGCTGGCAGCGAGGAGGCGGGCTTAAGCCAGCCCGGCCCCGGACTGGAGGCAGCCGACGCTCAGGAGGCGATCATCTTGCCTGGCACGCAGTCGGCAGGCCGGATTGGCGTTGACAAGCCGCTGCTGGGGCTGCCGCTGATTGAAGACAGGGGAGCGCAGGGTCAAGAGGGCAGCGCCGATATCGCCTCTGCCGTCGAGCCTGAGGAGCCAACGCCGGCCGGGCCAGCTGCCACCAATCTGGACAGCTTTGACTCGCTGGACCGGCCAATCACCTACGATGGCACCGAGCGCAAAGGCGCCAAGGACACGGCAATGCACAAGACGATGCGCGGCCTGCGCATCAGTCCCCAGGATCTAGCACAGATTGGCATGGCTGCCAGCGCCGAGCCGAAGGCAGAGACAGCAGCCTCGGAACCAGATCAGGCAGAGCCCTTTGATCAGGAAGCAACGGCAATTCCGCTTGCCGCCAGCTCGGCCCCCCCGGCACCGCCGGCAGAGGAGTTAGAACCGATGGCGCTGGGACCGGCTTCGTCGCCCGAGCCGACCGTGGAAGCCGGGCCGATTGTGCTGGCCGGAGGCGACGAGCCGGCCAAAACCCAACCGCCGGCATCAAAGTTCCAGCAGCTCTTGCAGGCCGAGGACATGACCTCACCGCTCTCCGAGGCAGCGGCACAAGAGGCGATAGACATGACACCGCAGGTGGTGCCTTACCAGGATGAGACGTCATCCGAGGCTGCTTCCACCAGCTCGCTGTTTGAGCAAGACGTGGGCACGGAGATCGAGGACATCTTTTCCAAGTTGGTGCCGACCGAGGCCCAACTTGACGTCTCCCCGGAGACCATGGCCAAATTCCGCCCTGGTGCTGACAGCCCTGAACAGACAGCGGCGCCGGCAGCAGCAGCATCCGGCGCCGCACCCACATTCGACGCTGCACCAACGGCCGCTCGTCCGCCCATCCAGCTGGACAAGCCGCCCGGACAGGCGCCAACTCCAGCTCAGACAGTAGAGCCGGAGAGACCTGCAAAGCCGGCGGCAGCGCCCGCATCCGGGCAAAAGGCGGCATCCGGACAGGCGGACAGTCCCGCCGCCCAGGCAGTGCCGGCTAGCCAGGCCGCTGACTCTCAGTCCGCCCCCCCGGTATCTGACAAACCAAAGGTCAGCTTGCCTAAATCTGCGGAGCCCAAGGAGGTGAAGGAGTTCGCCCGGCTCTCCCAGTCCGCGGCAATCAAGGAGGAGAGCAAGGCCGAAGGAACAATGAAAACGATCGGCAAGATGCTGATCGACACGCAGGCGGTGGAGAACATCATCAAGGCGGGGGAGCGTAAGGTTGAGGGTGAGTTGAAAACCTCCAGCCTAACCACGGCGCGCGTGGTCAGCGCCAAACGTGGTGAGGACCTGAACGCCGTACTGGCCAACATAGATGCCTGCCCTGGTGTGGATGGCAGTCTTATCGTCGGCCACGATGGTCTGGTGATCGCCTCCACCCTGGATACCTCCATGGACAAGGACACCTGTGGGGCAATGTCCATGGCTGTCCACAGCAGCAGCGGGCTGGCCACCAAGAAGGTTGACTACGGTGCGCTCCGTCAGGCGATTCTGCAAGCGAAAGACAGGATTGTGGTTTTGACCGAGCTTGACATAGGCATCCTGGCTGTTTTTGCGGGTAGCCGCGGGCCGGCTAAGCTGAACGGCTTGCTCGAGCGCATCGACAGCTCGATTAAGGAAGAAGCAGCCGAGACAACGGCTCGGCGTGCCCCGATTGACACCTCCGCGCCTTTGGCCGAGCCGCTTGCCAGCGCCCCGGCCAAAGCGAATGAGGCGGGAGCAGCAGACAGACCGGAGCCGGGCGTTACCAGCCCGGACCGGGAAGCTGTCCAGGCAGAAGGCGAGGAAGGCGAAGCGGAAATGGACTCGGTCACCGAGCAGGCGGCTCGCAGTGCGGTAGCAGCCGATCGGGTGCGAGATTTAATTGCCAGCCTGGCGGCCGACCAGAAAAGCAAGGCCGATTCAGGGACGCAGCACAAGGCTTTGGAAGCTGAAAAACCCTCGGCAGCGGAGCGGGCTAAGTTTCAGGCGGAGACGGTCAAACTTGAGGCTTTCAAGCCGGAGCCGGTCAAGCCGGAGAGGGCCGAGCCTGCCAGCCTGTCACCGCCAGAACCTGAGCCGGCCAGGGCCGAAGCCAAAAAAGCAGAGCCCGAGCCGATCGCTCTCGAGTCCGCCCCGCCAAAACCTTCGCCAGCCAAGGAGCCGCTACCTCAGGCTTTCGAGGGCAGGCAGGTCAAGGAGTTCGGCAGGCTGGGATCGAGTTCAGCAGCGGCAGAACGCCCGCAAGCTGATTCCGGCGGCATGAAATCAATCGGTAAGTTGCTGATTGATACCCAGGCCGTCAGCAACATCATCAAGTCTGCCGAAAGACGATCGGGCGGGCTGACCACCGCCAGGGTGATCAGTGCAGCTCGAGGCGCGGGCATCAGAGCGCTTTTGGGAACGATCGACAGCTATCCGGGCGTCGCCGGCAGCCTGATCGTCGGGCACGACGGGCTGGTGATCGCCTCCACCCTGAAAGCTGACCTGGACAAGGAGACTATGGGGGCGATGTCGACAGCAATTCACAGCAACACTAACCTGGCGACCAAGAAGCTCACGCTGGGCGGGTTGCACCAGACCATACTGCAATCGGCCGACTCCATGATCGTCCTCACGGAGGTGGATGTGGGCATCCTGGCTGTTTTTGCCGATGTCCGGGAGATAGATCTGCTGAACGGTCTCCTGGAGGCGATCGAGAGCACCGTGCACGGCTAGCGCCCAATTTGCCTGCGTGAAGCTGGGTGAAGCTCTTGCCTGCTGCTTGACCACGGCCGGCTGGCTTCGTGGGAAGATCTTAGTCTTCGCTTATTTCCGGTCTTGACTACAGATCTGGAGCGAGGTAAAGGCGGCAGCAGCCGCCGGCCGGCCAATGGGCTGGACCCAAGGAGCGGTCCCGGAACAAGACGCCGGTGCTTTACAAACCGATTATTGCTGAGGACAACGACCATGACCACCCCTCACGAAACTGTGACGCAACCCCAGGTCGGCCAATCCGCACCCACGTTCAAGCTGCCGGCCCATCCGGCGGGCACCATATCGCTCGATGATTACCTTGGGAAGCAGAACATCATTCTGGCTTTCTATCCGATGGACGACACTCCCGGCTGCACCAAGGAGATGTGCGCCTTCTCCAGCGATCTCACCGACTTTGAAAAGCTGGACACAGCTGTGCTTGGCATCTCCTGTGACTCGCTGGAAAGCCACAAGAATTTTGCCGGCAAGTTCAGCCTCAAGCAGCCGCTTTTGTCTGACCAGGACGGCAAAGTAGGCAGGCTCTACGGAACGGTCAGGGAAGGCAAGTCGACGGCCAATCGCGTCCTGTTCGTAATTGACAAGAAGGGGATTGTCCGGCACATCTTCGAGGGAATGCCCACCAACGCGGAGCTGATCAAGGTAGTTGAGGGTCTGCGCTGACGGCCAGCTGCCGTTTGGGATCACCAATTAGCGCTGCCAGTGGAGCTATTCTCCGCCTGGCCCGGGCGCTGCCGGCAGTGCCCGGGCGGCCCTGTGCTGGCTCAGCGCTGCCTGATCGAGCGCCTGGAGGACAATCGGCTGGGTTATCACCTCCGGCAGGACAATCGGGTAAGCCGATCGGCCGGGGGCAAAAATTACATAAAGCGGCACACCGGAGCGGCCGAATTTATTGAGCAGCTTGGTGATAAGCGGATCTTGCCTGGTCCAGTCGGCCTTGAGCGTCACCACCTGCAGGCTCTTCAGTCTCCTGGAGACCGCATCGCTGTTGATCACGGTCTGTTCGTTGACCTTGCAGGTCAGGCACCACTCGGCAGTAAAGTCCAGGAAGACAATCTTACCGGCCGACAGCGCCCGATCAAGCGTCTCCACAGTAAACGGTTGCCAGGCTAAGCCCGACGCGCTGGCCGCCTGGTCGATGGTTCCGGCGCCAGCACGCTTGTCAGCCTGGGTACCCTGGCCAGCGATCAGTCCAGGCACAGAGGCGATGAATAGATAATAGCTGGCACCAACCACCGCCAGGGCGATCAGCCAGACGGTGTATCGACGCCGGGGCGTGCTGGTCAGATTGATCAGTCGGCCAACCAGCCATCCAGCCAGGGCCACCGCCAGCAAGAACGACGCTGTCCAAAAGGCAGCGTCGACGCCGACCTGTTTCGACAAGACCCACAAAAGCCAGATGACCGTGGCGATCAGGAGAAAACCCATAGATTCCTTGAAGGCCACCATCCACTCGCCGGGTCTGGGTAGATAGCGCATCCAGCCAGGTCGTGCCGTGATCAGGAGATAAGGTGCGGACATGCCCAGGCCGACCGTCAGAAAGATAGCAAGCGTGGTCCACCAGCGCTGGGTAAAGGCAAATCCAAGAGCGGTGCCCAGGAACGGCGCCGTGCAAGGGGTGGCCAGAATGGTAGCCAGCACTCCATTGAAGAAGCTGCCGAGCTGCCCGCCTCGACCGGCCAGCCTGGCCAGCGACTGCCCGCCTGGAGCGGTTATGTAGAAAACACCGAAGAGGCTGAGCGCAAGCAGCACAACCACGGTGGACATGGCCACCAGGAAACCCGGGTGCTGAAACTGGAAGCCCCAGCCCACACTCTGTCCGGCTTGCTGAATGGCAATTACCAGGAAAGCCAGGCCCAAAAAGGAGGCCAGGATGCCGGCCGTAAATGCCAACCCATGGTGGAAGACCCGCCTCGGATCTTCACCGGCCTGCTCAACAAAGCCGAGCACTTTGAGGGAGATTACCGGGAGGACGCAGGGCATGAAGTTAAGGATAAAACCGCCGACGAAGGCTAGCCCCAGGTAGACAGACAAGCTCAAAGGTCGCTCAGCGCTTCCCTCGATATGAAGCTGGCCGTCGAGGATGCTCTGTCCCGGCTGATCGGAAGCCGGAGCCTGCACGCCAGCGCCCGGGCCGATGTCGCCCGCAAATCCAACTCTGGCAAACAGGCCGCTATTGTCGGGGTGGGGCGGCTTGTCGGCGCTGGCAACCGGCATACTGATCGTTAAGTCAGCACCGCCTGGTATGCAGACTTCTTTACAGGACAGCCACCTGACCTTTGCTCCCAGCGTCAAATTCTTACCGGCAGCGAGATTCGGCGGAGCGGTAATCTGGGCAGCAATGACGGTCTGGCCCTGATAGCCGTAAGTGACAATCCCTGACTCCTGGAAGGTTTCAGGTCTCTGCCACTGAAGCGGTTGAGCCTGGAACCCGGCCGGCAGTTGCCAATCAATGCGGGTCGGCATGCCGGCATCGCCGCTCTCCTTGTAATACGTGTGCCAGCCGGGCGCCATGTCGAGCACCACCCCCAGTCTGAAGCTAGCCGCCGGACGAATCGAGCTGGTATCGGCAATGAGCTTTGCCCTCACCTGCTTTTCACCAATCTCCGGGCTGGCCAGCACCGGCTGCCAAGCAGCCTGCGGACTGAGCAGGTTGCCGATGGAAAGCACGGCCAAGGCCAGAAGCCAGATGATCACGGCTAAGCGGTTTGCTTTTCTTGAGGTAACAAGAGCCATCGTCAAGCTCCAGTCAAAATCACCTTTGGCTCTCAGCCAAAGGCAGTATGACATAACCAAATGCGCCCGGGCCTTACAGCCAGGACATGGTGCGCACAAGCTGCAAATATTCCGAGTCGATGCGGTTGGCTCCAGCAATCTCGGCATAAACCCCGGCGCTCTTGCGCAGCGCTCTTCCCTGATCCGGGTAGGCCACCCGGACCAGGCCAAAGCGGGACTCCAGCCCATCCGACCATTCAAAATTGTCGATAAGCGACCAGTGAAGATATCCCTTCACATTGGCACCATCACCAATAGCCTGGTGGAGCGCCACCAGATGCGATATCAGATAGCGAACCCGTTGTTCGTCATCAAGCGACCAATCTCCAGAGCTGATGTGAGCAGGAAACCGCATACCCATACCATTTTCAGCAATGAAGATTGGGCGCAGCTCTCCCTCCCGGTCATAGCGATAGGGTGCCACATCCTCCGTGAGCAGGTAATAGAGTCCCTCGGGATAAATCTCCCAACCGAGACCTGTGGTTTCAAGCGGCACCAGCTGGGACTGGGCTCCAAAAATGTCCAGCGGCCAGCTGTAAACAAATTCGCAGATCTCTCTTGTGAAGTAGTTGAGCGCCAGGAAGTCCATGGCCCCTTTCAAGCCCGGCACCGTTCCGCTGATCAACTTAATCTGCTTTTCGGCGCTGATCGGAAAGGGAAAGTTAAGCTCGCCGCTCTCAATGGCCATTAAAAACACATGATTGAAGACCTGATCCCGGGCGTAGCGCGTCAGGTGATCCAGCGGGCTGAAACGATCGCGAGCCACGAACGGCCGCCAGTGCACGGTAAAGCTTATCTGCGCATGGGGAATCTGGCCCTTAATCGCAGCATAAGCCCGGGCGTGCCCATTAAGAAGTGCGCGAATGCCCTGGAAGCCGCGCAGGTAGTTCTTGCGATACCCGGGGGGCCAGATGCCGTTGATAAACCCCTGGTAGATATATACCAGCGGCTCATTGAGCGTCAACCAAAAGTCAACGAGATCGCCCAGTTCGCGAGCCACAGTCTCGCCGTAAAGACCAAACTCCTCGATTGTGCGAGGGTTGTTCCAGCCGCCCAGCTCAGCCAACCAGTGGGGCAGACAGAAGTGAAAGAGAGTGACGAAGGTGCTCATGCCCCGTGACTTAACGGTTTCCAGCACCTGCCGGTAGTAGTCAAGCTGGCCTCCATCCAGAGCAAATGGGTTTGTCGGTGCAGGACGAAGGGCAGGCCAGTTCAAGCCGATGCGGAACGCATTAAGGTTCATGGAATGAGCCACAGCGATGTCTTCACGATAGCGGGAATAGAAGTCGCAGGCCCGGTCGGCGTTTGTGCCGTCGGCAATCTTCCCGTCCAGGTGCGTCCAGCGTGCCCAGTCCGAAGCAAGACCGGCAATCTCACCCGGATTTCCTTCGGTCTGGAAGGCCGAGGTGGAGACTCCCCAGAGGAACCCTTCAGGAAATTTCAGAACCTCGCTGTCAGAAATAGCTGTTGCTCCTCTGATCCTTCCGCACCTAGCCGGTCATCGTATAAACAAAGAAGCGGTGATTAGATGCCGGTCACATTCTCTTGAAATCCACACCGACTGAGCTGCCGCCTTTATATAATAAGGTGCTGGCTCAGGCTGCCGAATGTTTTCCGGGCCAGGGAGCGCACCATCTGCCTTGAGCCGGTTCTGGCCCACCAGCAAGGCTGTCAATCTGAGCTCAAAGGCGATCCGCTGGCTCATTGCATCAGGCACGCGGTGAGCCTGAGTCAGGAGCAAAGGGACGTTAAGTGTTTGTGGCTAGCCAATCCAACCTGACCGCCGCACAGCTACCCGCTGCGCCGGTCAATTCCGGCAGTCGGGCCGGGCAGCTCGCCCTGAGGCTCTTGACCAGCAACCCGGCGCTCATCGCTGTGCTGGTGGCCCTCAATCTGATCTGTTTCCACCGCACAGTTGTTGGCTACTTCCTGGCTGACGACTACGTGCATGTAGCCTATCTGTGGCAGGTGTTCCATGGCCACCCGGAGCTGCTTCTCCAAAACTTCTTCTCGAACTGGTTGCAGGCAGAAGGCACACAGTTCTATCGGCCCTTCATCTCCCTGACCCTGGCCTTTGACTACCTGATCTGGGGCGCGAACTCGGTCGGCTATCACCTGACCAACACACTCTTCCAGATCGCCTCCTCGATCTTTCTCTTTCTGCTCGCCCGTCGGCTCTTGAATGGGTTTGGTAAAGGGCAATCGACTGTTGTCGGTTTCTTTTCCGGGGCGTTGTTTGCTGTATTTCCCTTGCACTGCGAGGTGGTGAGCTGGGTAATAGGCCGGGTCGACAGCGTTTCAACGGCCTTTTTGCTGGCATCGTTCTGGCTCTTTCTGGTAGCCAGCCAGGACCGTTCGGGCCGAGCAAGATTGTTGAGCCTGGTGGCCTTTGTGCTCAGCCTGCTCTCCAAAGAGATGGCCGTTACGCTGCCTCCGACTCTCTGCCTTTGCTGCCTGATCTGCCTGCGGCCTCAAGGCAGCTGGCGAGAGCGTCTTTCCTACATGGCCCGAGAGACCGGGCCATTCTGGGCAGCAGCAATCGCCTACTTGGGGATACGCACTGCCGCCCTGGGCACCATATGTGGTGGTTACTCCGGCTCTATTGGGGAAGGATTGAGCGGCTCTCTCGTCAAGCGATGGTTTCAAGACGGCTCCCTGCTGCGGGTTCTCTATCCGTTCAACGCCGAAGTGTTCCTGCCTGGCGACAGTCTCAGGCGCACGCTGCGCAGCCTCTACCTGATCTCGACCCTGAGTCTGGTCTGCCGGCTGATTTTCTTGCGAACCAGATGCGGCCTGAACAGATACGCTCTCTTTGCTCTCGGCTGGTTAATTCTCTCCCTGATCCCCACCTATCAGGTGTGGAACCTGACAGAAACCCTGCAGGGAAGCCGCTTCATTTACCTGGGCACGGCTCCGCTCTGCCTGCTCATTAATCTCCTTGTCTTCCCGCTCGGACAAGCTCTGGCTAGCCAGGGGCCAATCCGGATATTGCAACAGGCGAGCATCGCTCTGCTGGGGGCTCTTGTGCTCTGCTTTGCTGGCATTACCCTGAGGAACAATCAGCCCTGGGCGCACGCCAGCAATCAGGTCAGGGATCTCCGAGCTGCCATTGAAAAGCGGCTTGAAAAGTTGCCGCCGAAAAAGAAGCTCGTCCTGCTCAATCTTCCCCAGCGCATTCAGGGAGCGCACATGCTCTACAACGCCTCCATGTTGAGCGTCCTTTTGCGCCCGCCACTGTCCAGCAAGATCCTCTCCGACCGCCTGGTTACCTTCGAGCCGATCACTTACGGTGACTCGGATCTGCTTATTGTCTCACGGTTGAAAAGGCTGGTTGCCGACCCACATGGTTACGAGTTTTGCACGTGGGATATGGTCCACCAGCGCTTGATACCACTGTCGCTGGTGCCCTACGACCAGGAGCTGACTTTCGGACCACAGGAGCTCGCCGTCGACTTCTGGAACGGTCAGGGCCAGGACCAGGGCAAGCCCGAGCTGATCGCCAGCAGCACCGGGCTCAATTGCGCTGACCTGACGGCGGACCAGTACCTCGTTTCCCCGCCCTTAAATCTCTCCTCACTGGCCACAGACTTTGTGGAGGTCGAACTGGCCTGCACCAGCGCCGGTGTGGTCAAGAGAAGCGACGCCAGCCCACCGCAAGTAGCTCTGATCTGGACAGGTCATCCAATCTTGATTTTCCCACCGACAAATCGCCTGTCGCTGCCGGTCATCGCCGACGGACAGCCTCATCTCTATCGCTTCCCGGTCTCACAACGCAAGAGCTGGGTGTTGTGCTCAAGCATACGAGCAATTGGCCTGGACCTGCCGAGCGGTGCGTACCGGAACACACTTAAGCGTGTGGAGCTGGTGAGCGGTGCCAGTCAGATTCCCGTGCTCTCGGCGGATCAAAGCCACCTGCCGGAGGATCTGGCTGGTGTCTGTCGGATGAGCGACTCGACCTGTGCCCTGGAGTTCGACGCCTCCAGCTTGGCGGGAGCTAGCAAGGTGCTTGTCGAGCTATCCAAGCCTGATTCCTGGTTTGAGCACTACGGCGGCGGCTACCACGATAGATCGCTGTCCGAGCACAGCCTGCGGCACTGGGAGCTAGCGTCCGTACAGGGCCGATTCGAGATTCCGGTTAGCTACTTTCCCGCGGCCGGCTACTATCAGGTACGAATTGCCGGTCTGTCTGCCGATGGCCACATGGTCGGCTGCACCTCCGATCCGATTAACCTGCAGGTTGCCTCGGAGCAGATAAGCGGCTCATCAAGACGAGCAGCCGCACGAAACAGGAGCCCCAGACCAAAGAATGCCGATTGAAGCAGCCAAGCTAGTTGAAAGCAGTTCACCTGCCGATTTCCGGCCCGAGAAGGCGCATCTCGATCTGACCGCGGTGAGAACCCAGTTTGTGCTCGGGGTCCTTCTCACGCTTTTGGCTTGCTTTGCCTGCTACTGGAGCTCGTTGAAGATCGGCTTTTTGCTCGATGACTTTCTGCACGTCGATTATGTAGCCCGGGCAGCGGGCGGGCACTGGCGCGATTTCCTTGAGAATTTTACCGGCAACTGGGCTGACTCGGACATCATGAGGAGCTACCGCCCGTTTGTCTCGTCCTCCCTCTTCATCGATTACCTTCTCTGGGGCCCACATGCCGCCGGCTTTCACCTGACCAACATACTGATTTTCCTTGCCTGTTGCCTCCTTGTCGGCTTGATTACCCTGGAGCTGACCGGGTCTTACGGAAATCGACTGGGAGCAGGGCCGGCGATCTGGGCAGCGTTGCTCTTTGCCGTTTACCCGCTCCATCCGGAGACGGTGAGCTGGGTAATCGGCCGCGTAGACCTCCTGTGCACCCTCTTCTACCTCGGTGCCGTATTTGCTTACCTGCGCTTTCGGCTAATCAGGGAAGAGACCTACCTTTTTGGTTCTCTGGTTTGCTTCTTGTTGGCCCTCATCAGCAAAGAGATGGCAGTGACACTACCGGTGGTTATCGGCCTCGCCGAGCTCTGCCTCTTTTCGCGCTCCGGCAACCAGCCTGCCGACCGGTTCCTGCGCATTAGCGCCGCAGCCAGCTTCCGCTACGTGGCCTGCTTCTTTGTGGTGCTCGCTGTCTATGCAATCTATCGTTCCTTGCTGCTCGGAGCGGTGGTTGGCGGCTACGGCAATGAAGATGCCCTTGGCCTGTTGCACTCCTGGCGCAACTTTCTGGACAAGCCAACGCTTACCAAGATCTTCCTGCCGCTCAATGAGGAGGTTCACCTCTCAGCTCTGGTGTTGCGCTTCCTGGTCGCCTCCTACCTGGGCATCGCTACGCTCTGGGGAATTCGACTGCTCTTGGGCTCTGCCCGGCTCAGGCCGATCCTCTTCCTGGCATTATGGGCAGGCGCGGCCCTGGCCCCCGCCTATCAGATTTGGCACATCTATCCCAACCTGGGCGGCAGCCGCCTCTTCTTTCTCTCCTCGGCACCCTTCTGCATACTGCTGGTTCTGGCAGCGCTGCCGGCGGCAGCCACTCTTAGCAAGCGGGCGGCCCTGATTCACCTGTTCATGGGAACGCTCCTGATCGCCGGCCTGTTTGTCGGCTGGAGTCTTTTGCTGAAGGCAAATCTCAGACCCTGGATCTCGGCCGGGCAGCAAATGGCTACCTTGAGATCTCAGCTCTCAGCTCTGACCACCAATCTCCCGCCGGACAAGCAGATCCTCCTGCTCAATCTGCCTCGCGACTTCTCAGGCGCCGGTATGCTCACCCGCCCTCAGTACCTGAGCATCATTGCCCGCCCGCCGTTTGCCAGGAAAGATGTTTCCAGCAAGCTTCTGACAATCGAGCCGCTCATATCAGGCTGTCATGACTTCCTGTGGTCCGGCCAGTTTCGCCGCCTGATCGACAGTCCAAATCTTGCCGGCGTCTACATCTGGGATCCCCGCCCCGGCCGCTTCACCGCCTGGAGCCGCCCAACCGGAGACGAAAGCTACGAATTCAAGGCAGGAGCGGGTACGGTGAAAGAGCTGGCTCCTGAGCCCAAGACCGCTCTCTTTGGCTCCGCCGACCGCTGGAAGCTCATGTCCTGGCAAAAGCCTTGCATCATTCAGTATCCGGGCTTTCTGCGCATCTATCCCGGGACCACTGGCCTGACCATCTTTCTGCCGGCGGTCAACCTGAATCCTCTTAAGGCCCAGGTGGCCACGGTGGAAATAAGCGCCCGGAGCGTTACCGGCTGCCATACCTGTCTCGGCAAAAAGCTAATGCTGGCTTGGCAGTCCAGCAACGGGGGCAGCCTGGGAGCTCCCTCCTGGGGCATTACCGGCGATCACAGCACTCTCAGCATGGCGGAAATCCACGACGGCGCCCGGGGCCGCTACACCGTCTGGCTCGGCCGCTATCGGAGCTGGGCGCTGGGTGGAACGGTAAAGAGGCTGGGGTTGAGATTGGAGCCCGGCGATTACCTGGCTGACTTTGCCGGTCTGCTGATCAAACCGGATAGCGGCCTGGTACCGCAAGTAAAGGTTGAGAACCCAGAAAAGGCGACCCCATCCCCTACCAACCCCGACCAGCCCTGGCTTGTCGAGGTCAAGCCGGATCAGCTTGTCAGGCTTGCTTACGATGCATCCAAGATCTCCGGCACCAGATCGATCAGGTTGGTTGTCACCAAGTCTGGTACCACATTCGATGTTTCTAGCGAACCACAGGTAGCGAGCCTCTTACCCTCCGATGGCCTGGTTTCGCCGCTGGCCGAGATTGAAGCGCGCAGCACCACCGGCACCATCACTCTGCCCGCTGAGAGCTTGCAGTCACCGGGCGTACATCAGGCCAGGGTGGTCGCGCTTGATTCCGCAGGCTCTTTCGTCGGTCTGCCCAGCGAGCCGATATCGGTCATAGTCAAGAAAAAGTAACGCTCAACCGGTCATCGATCGCCGATGATCAACGGCACCGGGAGCCGATCGCCTCGTCCAGCCTCAGACCATCGCGCTTCAAGAGGGCCGACAGTTCCTCGCACATCCTCCGCGGCAAGGCGGGCCCCTTGTAGACAAGCCCAGTATATAGCTGCACAGCGCTGGCACCGGCGCCCATGAAGTCGTAGGCATCCTGCCCGCTGCTCACCCCACCAACACCGATGATCTGTTGGGTTGGGCTCTTCAGCTTGCAGACGCGCCGGCAGAGCTCCAGTGCGAGCGGTCTGAGCGGGCGCCCGCTCAAGCCGCCTTGTCCAGCCCGCGCCACAGCATCAGTAGCTGTCCTTAAATTGCTTCGACTGAGCGTCGTGTTGCCACAGACATAACCGGCGAGACCTTGTCCGATGGCGCTCTCAACAATGTCTTCGAGAAGCTCCGGAGAGCTATCGGGCGACAGCTTGACAAAGAGCGGCACCTTTCCAGGATTGTCCTTTTGCATCTCCGCAAAGACAATGGCCAGCTCCCTCTTCTCCTCAAGCCGTCCTTCCCTGGTGTTGGGACAGCTCGCGTTCACGGTGACGTAGCTCACCGGAAGCTCCCGGACCTTCTTGAAGGTGTATAGCAGGTCGGCAATCGCCTGATCCCCCTGAATGAGCGGGTCATTAGTTTTGGCAATGTTTAGCCCAACCGGTAGGGAAAACCGGCTTTCTAAAAGCCTTTCAGCCACCACATCTGCACCATCTCCGTTCAGCCCCAGGCGATTGACCAGGCAATCGTCGTCGGGCAGGCGGAACAACCGCGGGCGAGGGTTACCACCGCTGGGCCTGGCGGTCACCGAGCCTATTTCCGCAAAGCCAAAGCCGAGCTGACCGAGCACGTGCACCAGCGCTCCGTTTTTGTCAAAACCGGCGGCCAGCCCGACCGGATTGGCAAGCTCCACGCCAGCCAGATTAACCTTGAGATCATCGCCAGGGTAGTTCAAACCTCCGAACAGGAGAGGCAGGAGCGGTCGGGCCGAGCCGGCAAGTTTGTGCGCCAGTGCGTGCGCTGCTTCGGGATCCAATTGAAACAGCCATGGGCGCAAAAGCTTCTCGTAGAGGAAGTTGTCTGACATGTCGTTAACCGATTTCAGTCTCTGCCCTAGCGATTGTAGCAGCGGGCACGAGCGCTACCGACCGATCCAACTGGCCGTTCCCAGATTCAAGGGAGATTGGCTAAAGGCCTCAAACAAGCTCAGCTTGATATGACCTTTCATTCTGGCGATTGTTAGTGCCACCACGAAGCAGC
>Ga0066388_100000036_pt1 | contig 38332 bp, 26 predicted proteins | sample PanSoiMetaGPlot6_FD_64539 | JGI IMG/M metagenome (GOLD analysis project Ga0066388, IMG submission 64539) | Tropical forest soil microbial communities from Panama analyzed to predict greenhouse gas emissions - Panama Soil - Plot 6 (Hybrid Assembly) | ecosystem: Environmental > Terrestrial >...
CAGAGAGGGAGATCAGGCACGCTTGAACTGGTACACGCGTCCAAGCGGCTGGAGCGACGTCGTTCAGGCCGTCAGCGGTGGCCCTATGCTCATGAAGGACGGCAAGCTGTTCGTCAACATCAGGGGCGAAAAGTTCCGACCCGGATGGACCAGCAGCCACATCAAGGCCCGCACCGCTGCTGGTGTCACGTGGAACAATCACCTGCTGCTTTTGACGGTCGAAGGGCCCCATACGCTCTGGGATCTGGCAAAGTTCCTGCAAAAACTCGGTTGTGCCGATGCCATGAATCTCGACGGTGGCGGATCAACAACGATGGTCGTAAACGGTCGCACCGTCACCCGCAACGCCAACTCTTATCAGCGCCGGGTAGCAAATTCGCTGGCAGTCATAGCCGGCGGCAGTCATGGGGCGGACGATATCCCGAGCCTTACCCGCCAAAGCCATCCTCCCGAGTTTTATTTCCCAGCGGGCGAACCGCCCAAGCGCCCAACGATTGCCGAGTTCGAGGAGCTGGTCCCTGCCGGCGGCACAACACGGCCAGCCGCTGAAGGGCTGTCCCCCGATACGGTCACTCAGTCTTCGCAGCTATCGCCGGCAACCGCTGAGTCTCTCGTCGATACGCCCTGACGTCCACGCCGGCCAGGGAGCCGTCTGAAGCCAGCGACTTTTCAACAGTCATCAACTGGCGGCGAGCTTTGGGAATCTCGCTTCGCCAGTGTGCTACCTTCTCGTTTCGGTACGCGTGCGCTATAAATGGTCTGTCGTCCGGGTGGGTGAATTATGCCTGAGCAGTATGCGATTGGAGTCGACTTCGGCGGAACGAAAGTTCTTGCTGGTGTCGTTAACCTCGAAAGTGGCCGACTGGCCGGCACCGGTAAGAAAAAGACGCGGCAACTCCAGTCGGAAGACGATGTTGTCGGCAGACTCGTTTCCGTTATTGACGAGTCGCTCGCAGAAGCGGGCATCAATGCGGACAAGCTGGTCGGCATAGGCATTGGAGCCGCCGGGCAAGTCAATCGCGCCAAGGGCGTGCTTATTTATGCCGCCAACATCGGCGTGCGCGATTTGCCGCTGGCACAGCCGCTTTCCGAGCACTATGGACTGCCGTGCGTGCTGGGCAACGATGTGGAGACTGCCACCCTTGCCGAGATGAATTTCGGTGCCGGCCGGAAGTCCGACAATTTCGTCTGTGTATTTGTCGGCACCGGCATTGGCTCCGGCATAGTCCACGATGGCCAGCTGCTGCGTGGGGCAACCGGTTGCGCCGGCGAAATAGGACACATCTGCCTGTATCCCTATGGCCGGATCTGCGGATGTGGCTCGTTGGGCTGCCTGGAGGCCTATGCATCGCGAACAGCGATTGCCAAGCAGATTGTCGGCGAGCTGCAGCGTGGGTCCGACTCGATCATCCGTGACAAAATCGACATGACAAAGGGCATCCTGCGCTCGAAGGCTCTAGCAGATGCCGTGGACGCCGGCGACGAGCTCGTCACCAGCGCCGTCAAGCAGGCAGCCGAGTTTCTCGGACTGGGACTGGCCAGCGTGATGAACTTTTACAATCCGCAGCGCATCGTTCTAGGCGGTGGGGTGATCGAAGCGCTTGATATGTACTTTCAGATTGCCTCTAAGCAAGCAAAGCAGCGGGCGCTCAGGGTGGCGGCCAAGAGAATTGAGATTGTCAAGGCAGAACTGGGAGACTACGCCGGCATCATCGGGGCGGCCCTCATGCTCAAAGATAAGGCATCCTGACGGTCACCAACGACGCCGGCGGCGGAATTGCTCGAGCCGGAACCGGGCGGCAGGCGGTTCGTCTTTACTGCCGGTGGCTGATTACCCCTCCGGCATTCTGGGCATGAATGATGGGGAGGAGCCAGATGAAAGGAGCCCCCACGACTGTCACATTTTGCGTGGCCGTTGCCCTGATGGTCGCCACTTCTTCAGCACGCGCCGACCTCTTGGGCGGCATCCTTAAAGGGGCGCTGAAAGCGTCGGAGCACGCCGTCAAAGGCTCCGTCGATGTAGCCGTTATTGCCGGCAAGGCCAGCGTCGGAGCGACAGGGGAGGCCGTGGGCGCTTTCAGCGGCGGCGGTGGTGGCAGCCGATATTACAAGCAGTACCAGTCCCAATCACAGCCCCAACAGTGGGCGCATAGCGGGCAAGTGCCAGCGGGCGAACAGCAGCTCCAGGGAATGCGCAGCGAGTTTTTGCAGGGGCAAGCACGAGTGCAGGGGCGCATCGACACTGAGCTCGCTGGCGGAAAGATAACAGCTGAGCAAGCGCGTAGCCTGCGCGAAGAGCTGATCGCCATCCAGTTTCGTGAGCATGATGCGCGCAGAGTCGGGAAGATGGGCGACCGGGAAGCCGACAGTTTGATGGACGCCATCGACCGCGTCGACTCCAGGCTAGATCGCTACCTGGTTGAAAATATGCGCATTGGCCGAGTCCGCAATTGAGGTAGGCAACCTCCGTGACTTTGCGCTGGCGGTCCGGTTCTGTGACACATGTGCAAAGCTTCTGTCTGACAGTGCTTGCCAGTAGCCCGCAATTGGCCGGACCTTTGCAAAAGACACAAAAGCTCTTCTCGACTGCGTCGCCTCTCCTGTCGGCGCCCAGAGGACTTGCTAAGTATTAGCGGCATACAGCAATGCTTTGCTGCCCTGGCGGCTACCCCGCCGCTCCAGTTCGCAATGAATGTTTTCCATGATGCGTCGTTTGTGGAACGACCACTCGGGAGCAATTAGCTCATCTTCTGTTCCTTCTGCTACGAGGCGCATCACAATCATGTTTGCAGGCAAGATCTCGAGGGCGTCTGCAACAAGGCTCACATACTCTTCTTCCGTCAGAAGTGGAAGATTGCCAGCACGGAAATCGCGCTCCATGGGCGTGCCTTTGTAGATGACAAGTTGGTGGATTTTGACCCCGTCTGTCCCGGAAGCGGCAACCTGACGCACCGTTTCCATCATCTGACTGCGGCTTTCACCAGGCAGCCCGAAGATCAGGTGCGTGGCCACGCGTAACCCACGCGACTTGGCGCGCCTGAGGGCGTCGAAGAACTCTTCGGCCGTGTGCCCGCGGTTGATCGCGTTTAGAGTCTGGTCGAACGCGGATTGCAGCCCGAGCTCCAGCCATACGAAAGTCTTTCGATTGTATTCGGCCAGCATGTCCACAATGTTGTCCGGTACGCAGTCCGGTCGCGTGCCTATGCACAGTCCGACCACCTCGGGATGCTCCAGTGCAGCATCGTAAAGCCCTCGCAAGATCCCTTCCGGAGCGTAAGTGTTTGAGAAGGCTTGAAAGTAAGCGAGAAACTTGTTGGCTTTAAAGCGCCGGCGGACGCGCTCTATGCCGGTCTCCAACTGCCTGCGCACGGACAATCGCGCATCAATGGTAGGGGCGCCGGAGCCGCGGTCATCACAAAATGTGCAACCGCCGAATGCGCGCGTGCCGTCCCGGTTTGGACAGGTGAAACCGGCATCAAGCGGTACTCTGTAAATGCGAGTACCGAAAACCTCTCTAAGGTAATTGTTGAAAGTGAGGTAAGGCTCAGTCATGGCAGGTGGAATCTGACGCGGCGAGGTCCAATACTACTACAGGTTGCAAGGAACTGCGCCGGCGAGTTGACACCCATTCTGCCCGTTTGTTAGTATGCCTGTCCGTGGCTTTTCAGGCCACGGCTTTATGCCCCCATCGTCTAGAGGCCTAGGACACCTCCCTTTCACGGAGGTAACGGGGATTCGAATTCCCCTGGGGGTAAGTTTTCTTTGGTCCAACTCACTGATGGGCTTTTCTCCATTGAGTCGTCGCCTTGGCACACTCTCACAAGCGGAGAAGGAAGTCCGCATGTTGTGCAAGCGCTTCGAAGAGGGCGAACGTCGTTGCATCACTGAGTTGGGAGTGTCTTGATCGCATCCTGCAGACAAAGAACATCCACGGACTTTCGTCCCAACTGTCCACTGACATGGCAAGGATCTCGGAATCGCTTTCCGCTCAGACAGCCTGGGCTATAATGGTAGAGACTGATCTGGACACCTGCTTTCATAGCCTAACCAGCGGCGTGGTTAGCTTGCCGACCACGCAAGGGGGAAGCATGCGCTATGCAGATTTGGATTCTGTGATCGATCTGCCGCCTGAAGAGATGGAAAACATCTACGGTGGCGTAGAAACTGTAGAGTGGGTTCTGCCACTAGTTGCCCTCATACTTAGCATCCCAGTTCCTGCAAGTGATATGCTCACCACCGTGGCAGGGCCAAACTCTTCGGGACGGCTGCCACTCAGTCCAGTTAGCGACCCAACAACTGTCGCGTACTGAACTGAGCGCCGCTCGATTGAAGCTCTTGGGCTCCCTTCTCCGCTGGAACGCAAGCGGAGAAGGGAGCGTGCGCTTACTTGAGGAACACGCTTTAGGCGGCACCGGCCATTCCGGTGAAAACAGTTTTGGATCGGCAATGATCTTCAGCTCGAGGGCCCTTCTTGCGCGAGAAGATGATCGCGAAGTGTCAGATCTCCGAAGGGCTCGACAACTTTTGGCGAATTGTAGGCAGTCACCATATGCAGTGGCGCTGCTGCCTTTTTCAAAATATTGCCGTGAATTGCCCGATCCCCCGATGGCTTTGTTTAAATTGCCAATCACCCGGCTAAATTCTCATCTGTAACCGTTACCTAACCGTGGTCGCCGGGGGAGGCTGAAAATGTTAGCCAAGCACAGTTGTGGAGACAGCAAGCTGTCCTGCGTTGGGTGTTCATCCCAGGTTTGCCCCAAGTGCCTGGTGCAGTGCCCGGTAGGCAATCGCTGTAAGGCATGCGCTAACAAGACCGAGAGTCACACCGTGAAAGTGACTGCCGCCGTTCTTCTGAAAACCGGTGTCAGTGCGGCTGCTGTTGGCGCACTCTTTGGCACGCTCTGTTCACACATGCCTATGTACGGCTATTTCTCCTGGATCATTTTGTATGCGGGCGGACTACTTGTGGGCAATCTTCTGCATAGACTATCTGGATTCAAGCTAGGCAGCCGGATCGGCAGTGTCGTTGCCGGCGCGCTGATCATGGGAGCCATGTTAGTACCGACTTTCCGCCAGGCTCCTGAGAGTGAGCGCGTGCTGGCAATGATGGAGATGATGCAACAGCGACAGGAGGTGGCACCGGCCGGTGCCGACAAAGTAGACGCTGCCGAGCGTGACGATTTCCTCCCTTCCGCGAGCAAAGCGGCTCCTGATACCCAGGCTGATGTACGGGCAAGAGAAACCAGCCGCGTTGAGACTGTGCATCACCGGCTGACCGAAGCATACCTCAAGAAATCCAGCGAGCAGGCTAATTCAGCGCGCTTTATGAGCAACCTCGTCGGGCTTGCGATCTTCTGCTTTGGCGCGCTCAGTCCATTCGCGGGAATCGCACCGATCACCTGGGGCAGGTTCCGCCGCTGATCGGCGCAGGACGCGAAACGTTGAGGGCGGGACCAGACCCGCCGTCAACGTTTGACTGTGAGCTTGATCGCACGAGCGCGGCACCGGTTGCGCGCCTAAAAGCCGTAGGTCGGGAACAGGTCATACCCCTGATTGGCGGCAGCCGTAAGCGCTGGACCCGAGGCTTGTATGCCGTCCATGACGATATCTCTCAGGTGCCAGTTCGGGTCTGGATCCTTGGCAGCATCCGGCCCCACCGTTCCATTGACCATCACAGCAAAGGTCAGTCCAGACCCGTAACGATCGACCCAGGCCATGCTACCAGGCAGTCCGCCATTGTGAGACAGCTCGTTGTTGGGGCCGGGGCCGCCGGTGATAAAAAAGAGCCCGTAGGTCATGTTCTTGGCAGACCCCTGGAAGAGCTTGAGGAACGACTGCTGGTTGATGACGCGAGGCAATCGTGAACCATCAATCGCTGTCACCAGGCGCACAAGTCCGACCGAAGAAGCAGCCCATCCACCGCACGAAATGCCGGGCTTGAGCGGGACTCCTCCGTATGGATACGCAACCTGGGCATTTCCCATCTCCAAAAGATTGGCGGGTACGAGCGGCGCCCGGAAATACTCGTAATATTTTGCCTCGAGCGGTGCGCGCTGATTGTAATAGTCGGAGCTTGGCGTCATCTGGATAAAGCCCGCATGTCCAATGCCGGCTGGAGCGATGACGTTCTGCTGCACGTAACTCTCATAAGTCTGTTCGCTCAACACCTCGATGACGGTGGCAATAGTGCAAGGGTCGAAGTTGGCATAAGAATAAGCCGACCCGGGAGGTGTGTACTTTACTGGCTTGTCGAGCATGTACTCAGCGATCTGCTTGGCGGTCGGGGTTGTACTGATGCCGAGGCTTGCCGCGATGCCCTTGGTATTGAGCATTGGGTTGCCTTCACCTATGGGAAACAGATCCTTGGCCTCTTCCCACCCTGCAACGTGGTGCAGCACGTCGCGGATCGTGACGAAGCTTAGATTAGCTTGATACTTGGGACTGCCCGGCGTGACACCAAAATAGGGCCACAAGATATCGTTGTAGACGTAAGTATCCAGCGTAACCGGCTTACCACCAGATGTGGTGACACCCTTCTCGAGCAGATTCATCATCGCTATGGAGGTGATGCACTTGGACGCACTGCCGATGCGGTACACGGTGTTTGGAGTGGAAGGCATTGCGTTCTCGATGTCCGCAAGCCCGTAACCGCGCGCATATACAAGTTTGCCGTTTTGCGCGATAGCCACAGACGCCGAGGGTATCCCGTATTCTTTCAAATACTTGCGAATATTGTTGTCGAGGGCTTCAAAGCCCGGCTTGTCTGAGCCCGTCGATGTCAGCCCATTGTCGAGCAGCACGACGTCATAGTAAGTCGTGTTTCCATTGACATGGGGCATGAGATCGATGATGCGAGCGAAGTGCCGACCGCACAGGTGGCTAACTTCCGGGCCCGTGACTCCATAGTAGTTCCAGCCATAGGTAGGGGCATCCTTGCAGAGGATGGCGACGTAGTCGGAACTGCCGACGCGAACCTGGCGCAGAATCCTGCGATCCGGATGGTTAGCCATCCAGGCTCCAATCTGGGCACGCGACTGGTGCGCCAGAACGTCCGAAGGGATGCTCTTGGCGCCTTTGTTGTCAACCGTGACGCTCGCGTAGCGGTCGTTGCCGTTACCATCGACGAAGTGGGCTAGATCGATGAGGCGGTCGCCGTTCTGTTGGGCTGCCGCCTGAATCGCCTCCAGCGTCGAGTTGGGATACCAGGACCAGTTACTGAAGTCCGCTCCTGCATTGGCAATTGCCACAACAGCGTAGCGAACCTGGCCGCCAGACAAGAATGGTCTGAGCTGAACGAGCCGGGAGCCGGTATTCTGCAAGTTCGTGCCAACTTCAGCAGCGGTCAGGGAAGGCCACCACCACCAGGCCTTGTTGTAAGGGCCCGCTTCCTTAACCATCACCACCGTCAACTTGAGCGGGTTGACACCGGCTACCTCCAGGTTCACGATCCGGAATCCTTTGTCAGTCTCCGCCGTGATCTCCGGCTCTGTCTTGGCGACAAGCCATTTCCACGCAGTGGGATCGGGACGGAAGCGATCCTCGGTTGCGGCACTGGCCGGCCGAGCCAGGCTGAACATGAGGATTAGCAGTGTGGCCAGCAGGTAGCAGGGATTTCTTTTGATTATCATTGTGACTTTTATGCCTCTGTGAAATTAGTGATTGAGCTCGCGCGCGCAACACGGCCGACACGCGCATGGTGCCAGGGTTAGGACCTATGTTTTGCCGCGCAATTTATGGGTTTGCGAGGTTAGGGTGCGGGTCGGGTGTATCTGGCATAATTGGGTCCATACCGATCCAACCGTCTATCTGGTAGTGGCTTCCGGCACCGTTAAAATCCATCGAAAATGGAATGCCGCTCAGGCCTGCCGCCTTGATTTCGGCGTAAGAGTAGCTCTGATAACCGGTGCCAACTAGCTCGTCATGATTTACCGCCATAGGCACGTACGCCATCGCATAGCGCAGATCTGCCAGCCAGCTAGTCGGGTTCTCCATGATGGTTTTCTTGATCGTGTTGTAGACCTCAGCGGATACCTGGTCTTTGAGCTTGTCTAGCTCCAAGGCTGGCTTTGGCTCCCCTTTTAGCTTCGCATCGATTACCTTTTGAATGTATGACTGCACATACGAATCCAGATCTGCCTGTAGATCGTCTCGCAGCGCTGTACGCCCGCCGTCGGCATCGCTATCAGCGGTTCCGAACGGCGAGTGGTGCTTCATGGCCACGACGACGATTCCGACTATCGCGCCTGCGGCTCCCTCCTCATAGCCAAGTAGATCCTGGGCTTCGAGACCCACCGGCAGAATGTCGAAATCGGTGCCGCTGATTGCCTCAGGAATACGATAAGATTTCCCATTGGTCATGCTATCGCTCCCCGGGTCTAACAATAGATCTCCGTGGGCCTGGACTGATGGGATCCACACTTCGACACGAGCCAGCGAGGGCTTCAGCACCGCTGGTATTGTAGTTCCGTCGGCGCGAACGGCGGCGACATACAGAAATGGATTGTCACCGTCGCCGTCCAGACAGTAGATGCGATTGACGCGCAGTCCCACACGCATGGGGAATTCGGCATCCACGGGCAGCCAGTGCTTCCTGAAATTGTCGCCTACCGTCTGGTCTTCAGTTGGAAGCTGATAGGTCAGCGCGACTTGTGAACCAATTCCGACCTGTTGCGACGAGGCGTCTCTGATTACGATCCTAACTGCGTAGTGTTTCGGCGATGCTGGGGTATCTTTCGGGAGAATGTTTGAAAAATCAATTGAGAATTGCGTATACCCATCACCGGGCACGACGGTACCAGCATGTCCCGTGGATATTACTGCTGCTGGAGGCTCGCTGGTAAGCACCTGCCATTCTGCTGATACCGCGCTCGGTGCATGCGTACCGCAATGAAACGTCAGCGTCTGCGGCTTATTGATTGAAGCGGATTTCCGCCAGGTGGAAACGTCTCCACTGCTGTTCCTAACCTCCAGTATCGTGCGATCGCTCAACAACTGGGGCCCAGATCCCATAACATTCTTACCGATCTCAGCGGCGGATCCCTTGTGGTAATTGGTCTCGCTGGGGACGTGCTGGGGGACCCGTTCGGGCGCTCTTTTGGCGGTTCGCGGAGCAGGGACCACCGGCGACCCTGTGCTTTGCTCCAGTTTATGCGCGCTGGCGTCTGTGATGGGCCTGCTGCCTGGTTGTGCAATGACAGGAGAGGACGTGCATACGAGAGCCAAGCTCAGAGACAGCATGGCGAGAATCCCCCCCACGGGTGGATCAATTCTTTTCATTTCAATTTTCCTTAAAGAGATTTCTAGTAATCAGAAGTTGAAACGCGCAATGCGCATCAACTTCTGCTTGACGGGTGCCTGGGTGTGTGTCCGCTACTCGTGCCCTTCGTATTTTTACGAAGGCAATAGAAAATCCTGGGGTTTCCCCAGGCGTCAACTGTGGATATCCCTAACCTGCGTGACGAAGAGGACGTGGCCAACGCTGCTTAGCCGCTTCACAAGAGACGTGAAGGTCCTGTCAATGTTCATCACACACTTGTTAAAGTGTTAATTCACTGCTTAGTGGAAACTTACCTGGTAAACCCGACCGCGGCCCGAGGGGCGGGTCGTGCCCGGGAAACACACGCGTGGAGGCGGGAAGTCCCGGTAATTCCGGCGGCGGAATGATTGATCAGGCAGCCTCTACCTTGGTGGCATTGACAGCCGGATTTCTGCCTCGATGATTATCGGTGCTTCCGTTTCGTATGCACTTTTTTCCCGTGTTCGTCATAGTCTGTCCGCTTGCCGTGTTCGTCAATTTCCCATCTGACAGTTCCATTCTTATCTCCACCCTTCCACTCGCCGGTGCTTGGGTCGTGCCAAGCCCAGGTCCCATCGGTATTCTCAAACTGCTGCGTCCCGTCCGGGTACGTTGTCACCCTTCCGTACTCGTTCATGTATGTCCGCGTATTGTCGGGTGCTATCGCCTCCAGCGCGCCGTCTTTGTAGTGGTACCAGACGGTGCCATCGTCGTCGACGGCAACATCTTTGACATTGGCAGCCGGATCCCCAGGGCTACGGTAGAGCCAGCTACCATCTGGCAGCTTGACAGTCACATCATGGTCTGACTCTTCGCCGATGGCCAAACCATTTTTCCGGATTTCGACCGTGCTGCCATCGTCAAATTCCCATCTGGTTGCCCCGTTGTCGTAGTGAATCTCCTTCGTGGGACTGCCAAAATAGGTACCATCCGGACGCTGAATCTCTTCGATTCGTTTTCCGCTTTCGTCCAGGGCAAGCAGCAGCGGCTCGAAGCCCGGGTCTTCGCCCGGGAAGGCGCCGCGCGGAAGTGGGAAGTCACCACCTGGTACTTCCGGCTGCCCTCCAATGCTGGGTGGCAGGCCGGCAATCGGACGCTCCGGCGGTAAGAAGGCCGGAAAGTCGGGCACGATCTTCCCTGCGGGGCGTTCGCCGCCGATCCAATCGTCGCCGGCGGGAACGGCGGCCACGATCTTACCCTCGGGGCGCTCACCACGAATCCAGGCGTTCTCGTCGGGATTGGCCGGCGCGATCTTACCGTCAGGGCGCTCGCCATGGATCCCCGTAGTGCTCTGGCTCGTCATCGCGGATAGATCTAAGTCTGGTAATATCCGTTGAGCAACCAAACTGTGGTTGTCGTCCAGTGTTTTTTGCATGAACTGAGCGGACTTGGTTGGTTCCAGAATGTACTCTGCTAGATTGTTTGACTTCGTCTCTTGCGGCGCTTCGGCTGGCCGGAAGGATTCATAAATTTCATTGCCACTCACTATTGTGACCTCCGTGAGTCAATATTGAACTTTAGTCATGTGTTCGACGCACATGTGAGCTCTCAAACTGGTTTGTTGTCGAACTCAAGACGTAGTCGTGCTGCTACCTCAGCCGTTAACGTGCGGCCATCACTGCATCTGGTGCGTGTTCGTCGCTCAAGGATTCCGTAACGTACGCGAGCTTCTTACCGGCGAACACATTCAGAGCGGTCGCCATCCGCCGAATCGGTTCCACGATTCTGAGCTTGAGCTGTGGTAGGCAGTTTTCTACTGACCAGTGCCTCTGCTGATTGTGTACAGGCTGCTAGCCAGCTAATTTGGGCAGACTGGTTGAGCTGCTGAGCGTATCTATGCGATCGGTAGCCACTTCGCTGATGGTGACTTCCTGATGCGGAGACGTTCGATCTCGCCTGCGAATCATGTCGTCCAAAACCTTCGCGTACAAGCCTATCGCAATCGTCAACGTTAGCCAGAAAAGTTGTTCGCTGTAAAGTGCTATGGGAATGAGCAGCAATGTGGTCACAGTCAAAAAAGTCGCGTCGAACGCGACCTTTAGAATCAAGTAGTTGTGCATATACAATTCCTCTGAGGGCCGAGCCGTACGTCGAAATGGTTTCCGTGCTTCCTCGGTCTCCGTGGGATACGCCTGCTGCTGCGTCCTTTATTCAAGCTAGCGCAATTTTGTAGCCAAGTTGTTTACGTGTGCCAATTGCGCAGGAGGGGCGTGCGACCCATGAGCAGGGGCATGCAGCGGCAATGTCTACCACGTAGGCGGCGGCGAGCGCCGGCTGGTCAAACTGATTGGTTGAAGCGACGCCCGAGCCTTCTATTTGCCGTGCTTCGAGCGTGATTTGGAGCCTGTCGAAGTTGGAGGCGAGTTCGGATTAGACCCGCTCAGGTGTTGAATGACCTGGACCGTTTTTTTGTCTAGGTCACGCAGCAGTTGTTTCGACTGCATTGTCGTTTGAATCTGCTTGCCATACGCGCTCCAGACAGCAAAGGCTGCCAGAGCGATAGCACCCCACGTTATCACCGTGCGCAGCAACGTGCCCCGTTTTTGCAGTTCTCTCAGCTTCCCGATTTGATCGGGAGGAGCCTGCTGAGGCTCCGATACTTGATGCGTTGCTTCACGGATGAGCTCCGCTGCTTCCACGACCCGGGCAAGCTCGCGGGACATTCGCGTTTTCGGCTCAGAACCGCTGGTCGGTAGGTCGTCGGGCAGATTGGGCAGCAGCTCGAGCAGGGTCCTGACCTCGACTTTGACATTCTCCTCTTCCGGTTTAAGCGGCTGTCCTTCAAGATCCACATAGGCGAATGCCCCCTGCCGCACGGACAGGAGTTTTCTCAGGGCCGGGTAGCCAAACTCACCGGTGTCGGGAATCTGGGCTCCGATCACCTGCTGTCGCCTCTGGATGAGCAGCCGACCGCTCAACTTATGGGTTGACGAAGAAATTCTGAGAATGCCCAGGTCGCCCGTGGTCAGGGCGAGCAAATCATTCAGGACATCTCGCAGGTCCTGTTCGGAGGTCAGGCGTCCTTGAAAAACAACTTCCATCGAACCGCCAACGTCAAAGGGGCAGAGTAGCCAACCCTGTCTTCCCCTTAAGTAACATATCATGCCGTAACCCGCCAGGGCTAACTTGCAGGCGCTATTTGACTGGGGGTGGCCTGGGAGTGGCATCTCTATCGTTCAGTTCGATGATCAGCCGCTGCCTGCGCGGATGGACGACAGTGATTGCTTGAAGTGTCTGATATTGCTCTTGCAGCTGAGCGCGAACAACCCCGCACGCCAAGCGGGAGACCCTGACACGCCTTTCTGTATCTACAACTACCGGTGGTGCCCGCCCATAGCTGGAAATCACCCGTTCTGGGGATTCCAAGGAGTCTGTGAATCAGATTTAGTAGCAAGAGGGGAGTCCAGAGAGGGGGCACATTTTTATGCGAGTGGACTTTACTAATCTCATTTCTCGAGATGTGCTAGAGGCGGAGATTGTTCACATGGCGCGCCGGCTCGACGAGGCAGCCAATCTTACCCGCCAGGCTCATTTGTTTGCCGCTCTCGGCCAGTATGATCACGCCGACCCGATGTACAGGGCGTCACTCAAGATCAAAGAAGATGTACTGGGTGCGGGAAGCATGGAAGTGGCGCTCGGTCTCGAGGACCTGGCTGAGCTTCATGAGATGCGCCGCGAGTTCGCTAACGCACTGGCGCTCTACCAACGTGCCGTCGAGGTGAAAACGCAGATATTGGGGGCGTTGCATCCGGACGTGCTCAGGAGCGCGAGAGTGCTCAAAAGATTCGACCTGCCCGAACCCGGCGGGCCGCCGGCGGTAATGTGCGACACCCCTTACTGAGCTAATTTTGTCCATGCCCACAGAGACACCGCGCCCATTCCCCCGGGTGCGGTGCCCTCTCTTAAGTCACGAGACCAAGCCGAGTCGGAGCGCCTGAACGACGGCCTGAGTGCGATCGTTGACCGCAAGTTTTTCCATGATATGTTTGATGTGGCTCTTCACCGTCTCCGGGCTGACCACTAGATCTGCCGCGATCTCATGATTGCTCATTCCTTCAGCGACCCGGCGCAAGACTTGCAGCTCCCGGTCCGACAATGGCAACTCCCGGGTGGGGAGACCTGCCGGCCTCATGTCCAGCGCAAGGAATCTAGTAGTGGCTGGGCGCAAAACTGGCGCGGACAGCTCGGGATCGATCCAACCGGCGCCCTCTGACACTGAACGAATTGCCAGGACAAGCCTTGTTAAGGGCGAATTTTTCAGACAGTATCCGCTGGCTCCGGCTCTGAAACAAGATAGGGCATGGCTGCCGCTCTTGCTCGAGGACAGTACCATGATGGGCAAGTTGCCCACTGCGGTCCTGATCCGTCTGGTTGCTTCCACCCCATCACCTGTTTCCTCTTCGGAATTGACGATCACCAATTGCGGGCGAAGATATCGTAGCATTGCCACCGCCCGTGATGCGTCCCCCGATTCGCCCACAATTTGCACTTCAGGAAAAGCTTCGAGTTGGCGGCGTAATTGGGACGCAGATGAACTGAGAGAGTCAAAGATGAATACAGTGTTCGCCTGGTTCTGCTCCGGAGTCACCGCCAATGGCTTGGGCTCCGCCCGATATTGCGGCGACTGAAAATCTTGCTGATAAACGCGACGAGAAATCGTATTCACCGTACCCTCCCCACGTATGGCGCTTGCGGACACGCCTGAAACTCTTCTACCCATAAAAGTTTCTTTATACACGCATGCAAAGTGACCGATAAAAGCATTTCTGCCAGGCACCACATGTAGTGCGCGCCTGAAGAAGGGCGCTGATTCATGATTGAGATCGGTTGTTTAGCGTTCTGAGACGTTATGCCAGGGTAGTTTTGTCGGTGTGCTCAAGCAGTTGCCGGTAGCAATGCGCCACAGCAAGGCTGGAGACCATGGAGGCAGGGATGATGCCGATGATCAGACAGAGCAGCCCCAGCGCGCAAATCAAGACGACCAGCACGTTCAGCCCTAGCAAATTCCACTTGGCACCTGACGTGATGGCAGCGCTCTTTCTGAGAGCCTCGATTGGACCGCATTGCTGATCGATGATCAAGTACGAATAAAACTGGAATGTCAAGGCAAGAATGATGCCCGGCACGATCAGGAAGAAGAGACCGACTGTCACCATAGTGTCGTACAAGAAGGCAGCGACAAGGAAGTAGGGAAGCTGGGGCAGCGGGGAGAAAAAGCCGTTGACGTCGGGCTTGCGGTTTTCGCAGATATCGAGAGTCACCTTGATTATGCCCATGTTGGCAATGGTATGCGCTAAGAATTGAACTGGCGCCGCCAGCAAATTGAGAAAGAAGTCATCACTCTTTCCGAGCATGTGCAGGGTGACCTTGGCGAGCAGCGGCGGCACGACCATTACGGCTGCGGCTAAAAGGCCAAAGCCAATCAGGATCAGAAAATTGGACTTCGCCAAGGCCCAGCCGGCCGAGAGCGCCTCATTGATTGAGAACTTTTCGTCAGCCATACTTCCCTCAGCTTAGCAGTCGGCCAAAGTTTTCCGATTCACGCTTCTGGAAGAGCACCGCCACCCTCAGCCGCTCGAGGTGCTGGTCGATTGTCTTACCTCCCTGCTTCACTTTGTTGATTGCGAAGAACTGCTTGACCTCCTCTTCGAGCTGCGGACCGACAAGGCTGGTCACGCCCTCGCACATTCTCGGGATGGAGTTCTCCGGGAACAGCTGGTTCATCTTCTCCCAGTTGGACTTGAGGTAGTTCCATGCCAGTTCGCGGCCGCTCACGTTGTTGAGCACTGACTGCACCAGATATGGTGCATTCTGAGTCCTGACTTCGCCGCTGGTAGTTTTCTCGAGCGTCTTCTGCAGAAGCTCGTTCTGGCGGAAGCCAGCCAGCGAAAAGAGATAGCGTTGCTCTTCCTGCGGGGTCTTGGCGGCCTTGAATTCATCGGTGAATTCATTGTAGAGCTCTTCGCCGCCTGTGTGAGCGAGGATACTCACCAGGGCCGGGACAACGTTCGGGTCAACCGATTTTTCGTCGGCCTTGAATTTGCGATAAAGGTCGGCGGCCTGCTTTTGTATTTCGGGGTTGTTGCCCAGCGTGCCCAGTACGCCAACAATCATGCCGCGCAGTTGTTTGGTCAACTCGTCTTCAGCCGGCGCCGGCTGCCAGCCCAGGCGCTTCGCCGCCGGGCCTGCCAGATCGCGTACGAAAGCTTCGAGCTTGGGTCGTGCATCTGCCGGAATAGCCCGATTGAGATAGTTGAGCGAGCCGATGAGCAGCGCCCAGACGTTTTTGTCGGTCTCCTCCCGGAACAGCGTAACCAGGCTGAGGTAATCGGAGAGCGGTGAGAGTCCGGCTACCACGGCTGCCCAGGTATCGCTCAAGAGATTGAACCTCTCGATGGGAGCCACATTCGTGCGCAGGTCGGACATCAACCCTTTGAGCAGATCAGGGGCATAGCGGACTCGGTAGAAGCCGTGTCCACCGTCATTGACGACGATCCACTCCAGCGGACCGCCCAGGTCGACCGTGGTCTTTTGTTCGGTCAACAGCAATTTTCTGGTGACAACACCTTTGTCGGTCTTGGCACGCAACATGATGGGCACGTGGAAGAGCTGCTCGATCGGTTCGCCCTCGGTCAGATAGAGGAATCTCTGTTGACTGAGCGTTACGCGCTTGCGTGAAGAATCAGTTTCAACTGAAACGAGCGGGTATCCGCCCTGGAATATCCAGGAGTCCATCAACTGTCGCACCGGCTGTCCGCTGGACTGCTCGAGTGCATCCCACAAGTCGGTCGTCTCAGCGTTGCCGTACTTGTGCTTGTTCAAGTACAGGCAGATGCCCTTGCGGAACTCTTCGGCCCCCAGGTATTGTTCGAGCATGCGCAGGACGGAGGCGCCCTTTTCATAGGTGAGCACGTCGAACATGGCGCTGGCTTCATCGGGATGACGGACCGGGAACTCGATCGGGCGCGTGCTCCTCAATCCATCTACGGCAAAAGCCGCAGCGCGCGAGACGCCGAATGTCTCCCAGCGCTTCCATTCAGGTTTCCAGGCATCGACGGCCAGCATCTCCATGAAAGTGGCGAACGCTTCGTTCAGCCACAAGCCGTTCCACCACTTCATCGTCACCAGGTCGCCGAACCACATGTGGGCGATCTCGTGGGCGACGACATCGGCAATGCGTTCGCGTTCGGCGTGTGATGCTGCTTTCTCGTCCACCAGCAACGCGTTTTCACGAAATGTGATGGCACCGAGATTCTCCATCGCTCCGGAAGCAAAATCGGGAATGGCAATCAAGTCCATCTTGTCACCGGGATACGGTATTTCGTAATACTTATTGAAGAATGATGTTGAGGCGCTGGCGCTGTCCTCAGCGAACTTTGAGAGATGCTTCTTGCCGGGAACCGACCAGATTGCAATTGGAGCTGCGTCGACCTTGATTGGCTCCGTGCCTTCGAACTCGCCGACGATGAAAGCTACCAGGTAGGTGGACATCTTGATAGTATCCGCGAAGGCGACATCTTTCTTGTTGCTGTCCGGCACAGGGGTTTGAGAGACAACGGCAGCGTTGGAGATGGCAGTGAGGTTCTTGTCGATGATCAGGTGCACGCTGAATACAGCCTTGTACTCTGGCTCGTCCCAGCAAGGAAAGGCGCGGCGAGCATCAGTGGCTTCGAACTGCGTTGACGCCAGTGTCCTCTGCTCGCCTTTGTCGTTTTTGTAGGTGCTGCGGTAGAAGCCGTGAAGCTTGTCGTTCAAGGTGCCGGTGAACTTGATCCGCAGCTTGCCCTTCCCGGGCGCCAGCGCTTCCGAAAACGTAAATGTCGCACGCTCCTGTTGCTCGTCCAGGCTGACCTCGCCGGTCAGTTCTTTACCGGATGCCGGGGTGAAGGAAACGTGTTGAACGGACAGCTCCGCTGCATTGAGCACTATTTTGGCGGTGGATTCGTGAACGACGAGGTGGATGGTCTCTTCGCCCTCGAATGTGAATTGCTCGAGGTTCGGAATCAGTTTAATTTCGTAGCGCTCCGGGCTTGCCGTTCTCGGTAGCCGATAGCTCTCGACGCCGCGCTCAGCGACTGCCGTAGTTTCATTGACCATCGCAGCTCTTTCGCCTCTCTTACTGTCTCTTAAACGAACGTAATCTGACAGGTTACCACATTGAATGGGCGGGTACGTTAATCATGGGCTCGGCGAAACGCAGTTGGAGAGCCGTTATAGCTTTGCAACGGTTGTAAAGAGTGAGCGCTGGCGCCTGTTGTACCAGCGAAATCTCGCTGGGTACAAGATTAGATCCGGGGGACAGCGACAGAGATAGCAGTAGAATTACAACATCAAACCTTTGTCGCCTTTGGCTCAGCCGACGGCGAGAGTGCCCACCGAAGCCGTGAAATCACCTGTAAACGTCATTTCGAGCGCAGCCGCCGGGGCGGGGTTCAACCCAGCCCGTAGAGGCACGAGAGTCCTTGGCTCGCGGAGTAGATCCAGAGCAAAGTCAGGGACCGGAACGACGACTCCTGTACCACACTCAACGCGATAAGGAAGATCTCCCATGGTAGAAGTTCAAGTTGCCGAGGTTCAAACGTTGCGCCAATTGGCTCAACAATTGCGAGTAGACAGCATTCGTTGCTCGACTGCTGCCGGCTCGGGGCATCCGACATCTTCCATGTCGGCGGCCGATCTAATGGCGGTGTTGCTGACGAAGTACTTGCGTTATGACTTCGCAGAGCCAGGCCATCCCAACAATGACCGGTTGATCTTTTCAAAAGGGCATGCCTCGCCGCTGTTGTATTCGATGTATAAGGCAGCCGGTGCCATCAGCGACGAAGAGTTGTTGACATTTCGCAAATTCGGCAGCAGGTTGGAAGGACACCCGGTCCCGGTTGTATTGCCCTGGGTCGATGTCGCAACCGGCTCTCTAGGGCAGGGACTGCCAATTGCCGTAGGGGTCGCCCTCAATGGCAAATATTTGGACAAGCTGCCCTACCGTGTATGGGTTTTGCTCGGGGATAGCGAGTCGGCTGAGGGCTCTGTTTGGGAGGCGTTAGACAAGTCCTGGTATTACAAGCTCGATAATCTGACGGCCGTTCTTGATATGAACCGTCTGGGACAACGTGGCCCGACCGAACTCGAGTGGAATTCAAAGACCTATGCCGAGCGGGCGCGAGCATTCGGCTGGCACACGATCGAGATTGATGGCCACAACTACGAGCAGATCGACAAAGCCTATGCCGAAGCCGTTGCCCATACCGGACAGCCCACGCTCATTATTGCCAAGACAAAGAAGGGCAGCGGCGTGTCGCTCGTGGAAGACAAGGATGGTTGGCACGGTAAGCCGCTCAATGCGGAGCAGGCTGCCGAGGCTATTAAGGAGCTGGGCGGCGAGAGCAACCTCACTATCAAAGTGCAGAAACCCGCCGATCAAAAGCCGGCTGAGCCTTCAGGCACGGGGAATTTCGAGCTACCCAAGTACGAAAACCCCATTGCTACGCGTGAAGCATATGGCGACTCTTTGAAGGCGCTTGGTATCGCTCGTGGTGATGTCGTTGTCGTCGATGCAGAAGTGGGTAACTCCACGTTTGCTGACAAGTTTGCAAAAGCATTGCCTGAGCGGTTTTTCGAGATCTTTATTGCTGAGCAGGCGATGGTCGGCGCTGCGGTCGGATTGTCCACGCGTGGCAAAGTGGCTTTCGCATCGACTTTTGCTGCCTTCTTCTCGCGCGCCTATGACTTCATTCGCATGGCGGCTATTTCCCGCGCCAGTATACGTCTGTGCGGTTCGCACGCCGGCGTATCAATCGGCGAGGACGGGCCTTCCCAGATGGCTCTGGAAGACCTGGCAATGATGCGCGCTGTCCACGGCAGCACCGTGCTTTACCCATCGGACGGGGTGAGTGCAGCACATCTTGTCGCATCGATGGCCGACCTGCCCGGCATTTCTTACATGCGCACGACGCGGGAGAAGACGCCCATCCTTTATAAGAACGATGATAGCTTCGCGATTGGCGGCAGCAAGGTATTACGCCGCTCAGAAAAGGACAAAGCGACGATTGTCGCGGCCGGCATCACGCTGCACGAGTCCCTCAAGGCCTACGATCAACTGCGCGCGGGCGGGATCGATGTTCGTGTGATCGACCTGTATTCAGTCAAGCCTGTGGATGTTGGCACCCTGGCTACAGCCGCGCGCGAGACCGGCACGATAATCGTTGTTGAGGATCACTGGCCGGAAGGCGGATTGGGTGATGCCGTGCTCGACGCTCTTGCGCGAGATGGTGGCACGCTGCCCCGCGTGATCAAACTTGCGGTTCGCTCGATGCCCGGTTCCGGTACCCCGCAGCAGCTCCTCGATGCCGCCGGCATCAGCGCCAAGCATATCGTGGATACGGTCAGGAGGCTTTAGTGCCTCGTCTAGAACGGCAATTAAAACGGCAATTAATGGGCACCAGCTTCTGAAATTCCCTGCAGTATTGCCCCTTACGCCCGTGCCCCCGGTCCAGCTTAAACGATCGGGGTTGCAAAGCGTCCGGCAAACCCCTACACTGGCAAGCCGGGCGGGGGCGGCGAGCCCCTGGCCTGGGGGAAGCGTCGGGGAGGCTTAGATCGCAATGGCACTTCACAGCAGGATCTTCGGCTGGCAGTACGTGTGGAAAGAATTTGCCGACGAGATGGGTGGGTCAGCGGCCGACGACGGCATATCGCCTGAGGCTATCAGCGTCCAGGTCCCGTACAAGCCGTGGCGCTTGACCTATTATCCTCACGCGACAAAAGGCAAGAAGACCGTTGCCGGGACGACGGTAGTGCTTCCCTTCCAATCGCCGGATCCCTTCACATTCGGCGTCTTCAACGAGAAAGGTACGTGGTCGCTGGGCAAGCTGTTCGGCTCGCAAGATATCGAGATTGGCGATGCCGAGTTCGACGGCAAGTTCATCGTGCAGGCCAGCGATAAGTTCAAAGTCGTCGAGCTGTTTGGAGACTTGACGCTCCGCGATCGTCTTGTTGAGCAAGAAGGGTCTCTCGAACTCAAGATTGTTGCTGATCAAAAACAGTTTTTGCCGGAATGGCCGGTGCCGCCCGACCATAAAGTTCTGCTGTACACGCAAGAGCCCGTTATCGACGACTTTATCCGCCTCAAGTCAGTTTACGATCTCATGGTAGGCGTGCTGGAGAGGATTCGCGCCGTCGGAGCCAACAAGCGCCCAGGTGAGCTGACTATTCCTCCGCGAGCCTTACGCAGTGTGTTCCTCAAGTGAGTGCGCTTGATCCCGACCAGCCTGCCACCGTCAGTCTCGTCTTAGCACTCATCGTTGCAAGTTCAAACTAGCCAGGTTTGATCGACGATTTGGTGCCGTCCACATGGTGGACGGTTGCGGTGCCAGATTCGTACGCTATGACGATGTCGCCATTCGCCGACACCTCGACATTTCCTCTCCACTCGGTGTCAGCTTGTGGCCGATCCGGAGATTCGGCTGCGTCGCGCTGCTTATCACTCCCTGCAGGCTGTTCGCTCCGGTCGTTCTTGTCGCTCACCGTTGCTTCTCCTGCAAATGGTGCCGCCGGTATCGGGGCTGGCCCTTAAGATACGGCGCTTGGCGAGGCGGAGGTCTCCACTCCCAATCGCGACAGCTCCTGCCGCAACTGCTGGGCATCTTGATAGTGGATAGTGTTCATGCCCAGATGCTGCGCTGGTTCCAGGTTGGCCTCGCGATCGTCGATCAAAATGCATTCGTCCGGAGAACGCTGGGTAATTTGGAGCGCTTTGCGATAAATTTCGCTGTCAGGCTTCATTGCGCCGAGGAAGCAAGATGAAAAGAACGCAGTGAAGTAGTCGTTCAGGTGGAACTTCTCGATCCGGTGAATGTTCAACTCCAGCGATTCGTTATTGAGCGTAGCCAGCAAGTAGCGATTAGAGCGAGATAACTCGGCGACGAGAGCAAGGGTATCGGTGTGCGGCTGGGACTGATCGAACATGAACCGCACGAACTCGTCTTCGTGGAACGGGCGGTTCTGAGTGAAAACCGTCTGGGTCAAATATTCGTGGAGATCAATCAGCCCTAGTTCGAACGCGTCAACAATTTGGTGGTGGCGAGCCTCGAAGTCGTCTAAATCGAGAGCGAACTTTTTGACTGCCGCCTGCCTGTCATGAGTGTCCCAGCCATTACTGAGAAGCACCCCGCCGATGTCGAAAAAAAGTGTGGTTATCTGCGCCATTGGTTCTCCCTTAAGCCTGGTCGGCATTCTTGCTCACTAGTATGCGACTGTATTTGTTCTCTAACTCCTTTACCATTTCCAACCGTCGCCGGTGCCGCTCTTCACCAGTGAAGCGAGCGTCGGTAAATGCTTTGACCAGGTCTCTTGCCTCTGCAGGACCAATGACACGGTTGCCGAGGGCAAGGACATTGACGTCATCGTGTTCGACGGATTGATGCGCCGAATAATAATCGTGGCAAACCCCGCACCGGACGCCGGGTATCTTGTTGGCGGCCACGGATACGCCGACCCCGCTTCCACATACGAGTATGCCCCGGTCTGCTTTCTTGTTGAGGATCTCTAATCCAACGAGCTCAGCGAATTTCGGGTAGTCGACCGGTTGGGTGTCGTGTGTGCCCAGGTCGTTTACATCGTGCCCCAGCTCCTGCAGGTATGCTTTCAAGTCCTCCTTCATGCTGAAACCCGCATGATCTGCGGCAATGGCAATACGCATCTTCCTACCTCCAAGCAAATGTGCATTACGCGCGTAGTGAGTCTCCATGACTTATGCGTCAATCGTACAATTGCTGTATGGCGCAACGGGCGGCGCCCAGTAACGCTGCCTTGTCATTCATGATCACCTTCACCGGAATTGACTCGACCAGGGCGCGCATCCTCCCTTTGTCAGTCATGGACTTCAAAAAGATTGGCTCCTTGAGCTTTTGAATTATCTTCGGGGCAATCCCTCCTCCAAGGAAAAGTCCGCCCAATGACATGAGTTTGAGCGCCAGGTTGCCTGCTTCTGCTCCGTAGATCGATGCGAACATGTTGAGCGCTTCCAGGCATAACGGGCTCTTTTCAGCCAGGGCAGATTCAGCGATCGTGGCTGCCGGATCGTGGCTGGAGATCGCCGCTTTTAACCAGGCCGGCTCCTGATGGCGTCCGCTGTCGCGAAGGAATTTGTAGATGTTGTACAGTCCCGCGCCGGAAAGTACCAACTCATAGCTTACATGCTCATGAGTAAGCATCAGGTAGCGCAATAGCTCGAGCTGTGTGGCATCCGTCGGGGCGAAATCGGCGTGACCGCCTTCGCTGGCAAATGGAATGTGGTGACGTCCATTCCAGAAAAGTCCGGCCTCACCCAATCCCGTGCCAGCCGAGATCACCGCTTGGTTGCCGTCCGGCCTTTCTTCGCCTTCGTGGACAACAGAGAAGTCGGAAGGCTCCAGCTCAGAGATGCCGCGAGCATTGGCTTCCAAGTCGTTGATCAGCCAGATAGTCGGGAGATCGAGCGTTTTTGCGAGTTGATATGCATCTACTACCCAGGGCAGGTTTGGCGTCTGGGAGCGTTGATTGACAACCGGCCCGGCTATACTCAGGCAGACATGCGCAATACGCAGGCGGTGTGCGGAGATAAACGTCAACAGCAAATCGTAGAGCGTCGCGAAATTGCGACTGCGAACAGTCTCTTCGATGGCCGGCACCGGTCGCTTGTCCTTGATTTTGAAGTAAGCAAGATTGGTCTTGGTGCCCCCGATGTCACCAGCCAGTATCATCTGGCTATCCTCCTCCAGGCGCGCCCGTCGCGCTCGATCAAGCTGTCCGCCTCCTGCGGTCCCCAGGTGCCGGCACGATAGTGGTTGAGTCCCTCAGCCTGCATGGCTTCCCATGCCTTGAGCACTGGATCTACGATTGCCCATGAAGTCTCGAGGTTGTCCGAGCGCGTAAACAGCATTGGATCGCCAATCATGCAGTCGTAGAGAAGGGTCTCGTATCCACTGGTGGCATCCTTGCCAAAATAGTCCTCGTAGCAAAAGTCCATCTCCACCATGGAGAGCCGTGCTGCCACGCCAGGCTCCTTGGCTGCAAATTGCAGGAATATGCCTTCGTCGGGTTGTATGCGCAAAACCAGACAATTGGCAGTGGTTGAGCCAGCATGCTCGGGCGATAACACTGAATATGGAGAGCGCTTGAATTGAATAGCAATTTCGCTTGCGCGCTCGGGCAGGGCCTTGCCGGTTCTGAGATAAAACGGAACTCCCGACCAGCGCTCATTGTCGATCATGAGTTTGAGCGCAACGAACGTCTCGGTCAAGGAGTCGGGAGCCACCGAAGATTCAGACCGATAGGCAACAAGCGACCTGCCGGCAATCGTGCCCTCGCTGTACTGGCCGCGCACCACGTTGGTGGCGACGTCTTCCTTGCTAAGCGGGCGTACTGATCGAAGCGCCTCGCGCTTGCGGTCGCGGATCGAATCGGCATCGAGACGTGCCGGGGGCTCCATGGCGGTGAGAGTAAGCAACTGGAACATGTGATTCTCGACCATGTCCCGCAATGCACCCGAGCGATCGTAGTAGCCGCCGCGTCCTTCAACGCCTACACTTTCGGCTACCGTGATCTGAACGTTGTCCACCCATTCCCTGTTCCACACGGGCTCGAATATTCCGTTGGCAAAGCGGAACACCAGTATGTTCTGTACGGTTTCTTTGCCAAGGTAGTGGTCGATGCGAAAGATTTGCTCTTCTTTGAGGACCGACTCCAGCTCGGCATTCAGGGCGCGTGCTGATTCCACGTCGCGCCCGAACGGCTTCTCGATTACTATGCGTCGCCAGCGACTGCCCTCCTGCTCCGTCAATCCGACCTTGCTGAGCTGTTTTACAATCAGCCCGAAGAATTGCGGCGGCACAGCCAGATAAAACAAGAAGTTCCCGCCAGCGCTCCACTCTTGATCAATCTGCTGGAGCCGATCGTATAAGCGCCCGTAACTGTCTTCGGCTGTGAAGTCAGCGGACAGGTAGTGTATGCGCTGGGCGATTGAGTCCCACTGTGCCTGGTCGAGTCCGGCCGTTGCGAACTGCTGAATTTGAGAAGAAATCTTTCGCTGAAATTCCTCGTTGTTGAGCGGCTCGCGGTCTACGCCGACGATCACAAAATTGTCGGAGAGAAGTCGCCCTCTGGCCAGGTTATATGCGGCCGGAAAAAGCTTGCGTTTGGTCAGGTCGCCTCCTGCCCCGAAGATGACGAACACGCACGGATCGCCAGGCTTCACGCTCGGGCGGAGAATATGAGTAAGAGTTTCCGCTGTGGACATGCTCGCTCTCCTTACTTGTCGCCTCTGTCCGTTGTCTGCACATCAATCACAGTGCCCTTCCCGTCATTGCGATTGAGCATGGAATCTCAGCGCGCTCGCGGGAAGCTTGCCCGTCACGAACTGAGATCGTTGCTGTCGCTTGGCTCGCTCGCCATGAGCACCCCCTGCCGCCCCGTCAGCTTCCACCTTTAAGCTCGATATGGCCGCCGAATTTATAGCGCATTGCTGAAAGTAGCTTCTCTCCGAATGGATGATCCTGGCGCGAGCGGAAGCGCGTATACAACGCCGCAGACAGGACCTCGGCGGGCACCGCTTCTTCGATGGCCGCCTGGATAGTCCACCTGCCCTCGCCGGAATCTTGAACTCTGCCGGTGAAGGCCTTGAGCTCCGGATCTTCCAGCAATGCCATCGCCGTCAGGTCCAGAAGCCACGAGCCGACTACGCTGCCGCGCCGCCAGACCTCGGCGATGTCAGCTAGATTGAGGTCGTAACGGAAGTCCTCCAGCAGAGTATCAGAGGTGGCGTTGCGGAAAATGTCAAAGCCTTCGGCGTAAGCCTGCATGATGCCATATTCGATACCATTATGTACCATCTTCACGAAGTGCCCGGCTCCGGCAGGACCGCAATGCAAATAGCCCTGCTCGGCAGTGCCCGAGGACTTCTCCCGACCCGGCGTGCGCGGCACATCGCCTACTCCCGGCGCCAGAGCCTTGAAGATCGGGTCGAGGTGAGCGACGATGTCCTTCTCGCCTCCGATCATCAGGCAGTAGCCCCGCTCTACGCCCCAGACGCCACCACTTGTCCCCACATCTACGAAGTGAACTCCCTTGCCGTGAAGCAGCTTCGAGTGGCGAACATCATCTTTGTAAAACGAGTTTCCGCCATCGATGACAATGTCGCCCGCCTCCATGAGATCCGCCAACGAGCGGATGGAGGTTTCCGTCGGTTCTCCGGCCGGCACCATCACCCAGGCGGCGCGAGGCTTGGTCAGAAGGGAGACGAACTCTTTGAGTGAAGAGGCCGCCTTTGCCCCCTCCTTCTCCAGCTCTTTGCCGGCCGCGGGGTTCATATCGTAAACGACACATGTGTGCCCGGCACGCATCAGGCGCCGGACCATGTTCGCGCCCATCCTCCCGAGCCCAACCATACCTAGTTGCATGATCTTCTTCTCCTGTCTAGAAGGCTTCGGTTAACATCGTCGATTCGCAATTCATATAGCGCCAATCAGCGCGACGCTTGTATGCGAAGACGCTGAGAGTGGGGGCGAATGGCGATGCGCCCCGACGATCGGCATTACGCGAGTGCCTCCAGCAAGGCGGTCCGTAGCTTCGACAGCGCGGTCTTGGTGTCGGCGGGCAGGTGCACTCGCAAAGCGCGACGGCCACGCTCGGACAAGACCTGGAAGTCGCCTCGCGCTTGAGCGGCTTTCACAGTGCCGAAGGTGTACTTTTGTCCGGGTACGGGCAAATCTTCGGCATCGTCGCAGGTGAGTTGCAAGAATACACCGCTGTTCGGGCCGCCCTTGTACGCCTGACCTGTCGAGTGCAGGAAGCGCGGACCGAAGCCGAGGCAGGTCGCGACCTTCTTCATGTCGCGCACGCAGTGCCGCATGACCTGAAGGTCCGTCTCATGCGCTTCGTTCATTTCGAGATAGGCAAGCAGAGCGAAGTAGTCGCCGGGCTGTAGTCTGCCGACGTGAGCACGCAAGTATCGGGCCAGCGACTTGTCGGTGCCCACGACCTTGTTGAGCTCGGCGGCATTGCGAGCGTCCGTGTAGAGTTTGATGCCCTCTTCTTCAAAGATTGCCGCCTCCGGTGGAAGTTTGCCGGTCTTCTCGTACTCGGCCGTCAGCTCGCGGGTGACCACCTTGCTTGCTTCTACGTCCGGTTGGTTGAACGCATTGATTCCGATGATTGCTCCGGCAACGGCGGTGGCAATCTCCCAGCGGAAGAATTCCTGACCGAGGTTGTAAATGTCGCTGACACGAATTCGCACCACCGGATGCCCGGCTTTCTCCAGCGCATCAATCGCCGCGTCGTGCGCCTGGTCGGCACCACCTTCCAGTCGCAGGTACGCAAACAGCCGATCTTTGCCGTACACTTCCGGCGGACCGAGCTGCTCGCGGTCGACCGGAATGATGCCTTTCCCCTGCTTGCCGGTCGATTCCGCAATTAGTTGCTCGAGCCAGGCTCCCAGGTCCCAGATGCCGGGAGAGGTGACCAGTGTGACTTTGTCCCGGCCACTCTTGGCCAAAACACCCATGATCGTGCCCAGGACCACGCCCGGGTTCTCCTTGACGGGCACGGTTGCCGCGCAATCTTCGACCATCTCGTGAGCATTGTCGAGGAATCTCTTGACGTCGACGCCCATGACGGCTGCAGGCACCATGCCGAAGTTGGAAAGGGCTGAATAGCGTCCACCGATGCCGGGAACTCCGTAGTAGATTTCCCAGAAGCGGTCGGCTTCCGCATCCTTCTCGAGTTTTGAGCCGGGGTCGGTCACGGCGATGAAGTTTTCTCCTGCTTTGTCCTTGCCGAGCACCTTTGTGGCCCGGTCGAAGAAGTATTGCTTGAAAATATTGGGCTCCAGTGTGGATCCCGATTTGCTGGAGACGATGAAGAGCGTCTTGGCGAGATTGACTTGCTGCTCGCGCGTCCGTATTTGCGCCGGGTCGGTAGAGTCCAATATGTGCAACTCGGGGAAGCCGTTCACCTTGCCGAAGGTCATTCGCATCACTTCGGGGCAGAGGCTCGAGCCGCCCATGCCCAGCAACAACGCGTGCGTGTAACCGCGTTGCTTGACGTCTTGAGCCAGCTTCTTGAAACGCTCGACGTGGGCACTCTGATCCTCGGTGACGCTCAGCCAATCAAGCCACTTGCTTTCATCTTCGTTTTTCCAGAGGGCGGCATCGCGTGCCCACAGCCTCTTGACTGTGCCCTCGCTCTGCCACTGCTCGAGCGACTTTGTTACCGCTTTTTCGAGGTCTTCGGGCAACTTGTAGCTCAAACGGTCGATCGCTGCTGCGCAGCCACTTGTCCGTTGCTTCTGCACAGCTTCGAGCAGCTTCTCGAACGCTTCCGAGAAGAGCTCCAATCCTTCGGTGAGCAGTTTGGCAGTGACGTCCTTCATCGAGATTCCGATTTTGTCGATCGCCTGCATTACATCGCGCGCTGCTTCAAGCCCTTCGGTCAGACTCTCTCTCAGCTTGCCGTGCTCGCGGAACGCGTTGAATGTCGCCGGCGGGATGGTGTTGACCGTATCCTTGCCGATCAGCTCGTCAACGTAAAGCGTATCGGGATATGCCGGGTTTTTGGTGCTGGTGCTCGCCCAGAGCAGTCGCTGCGGACGAGCGCCCTTGGCGGCTAGAGCCTGCCAGCGCGGAGTGCTGTAAATCTCCAGGTATTTCTGGTATGTAAGCTTGCCATTTGCGATTGCTGTCTTTCCGAGCAGGCTGGTTACATGGTCCTTCTCTGTCTTGTCTGTGGCCGCATGAAGCTTGTCGGTCAAAAGCGCATCTACCGCTGTGTCGATGCGGCTTATAAAGAAGCTGGCGACGCTGGCCACTTTGCTGACGTCGCCACCGGCGGCCGCCAAATCTTCCAGCCCCGAGATGTATGCTTCGGCCACACGCTCATAGACTTCCTGGGCAAAAAGGAGCGTGACGTTGACGTTGATGCCGGCTGCAATCAACTGCCGGATGGCCACAATGCCTTCCGGCGTGCCGGGAACTTTGATCATGATGTTGTCGCGCCCAATCTGGCTCCACAGGCGCTTGGCTTCTTTGAGTGTTCCTTGCGTATCCGACGCCAAAAGCGGTGAGACTTCGATTGATATGTAGCCGTCGCCCCTCGCCGATTCAACGTACAGCGGTTTGAGAACATGAGCCGCCGACTGTATGTCGCTTATGGCTAGCTTCTCGTAGACGGCTTTGGCATCGAGCGACGAGTCAGCGGAGCGGATATCGTCGTCGTATTCAGTGCTCCCGGCAATGGCCTTTTCGAAAATTGATGGGTTGGATGTGACGCCACGCAAGCCGTCTTCTTCCAACAGTCGCTTCAGTTCGCCGCTTGTGATCAGGCTGCGGCGGATGTAGTCCAACCACACCGACTGTCCGTATTCTCTCAACTCGACGAGAGCGTTCGCTTTCACTTCAGTAACGGGGTTCATACGTTTATCTCCCAATTAGTTTGTGGGCGCTCGGTCGGCTGCGCCGGAGTCTACCCAGAGCGCCCGCGAATCAGTGTCGGTGATACTGCTGCCGGTACCACAACAAAACCATCCTGCTTCCGCGAGGGGCCGGACAGCTGTGCTATTGGTACGTTCTAGTGCTCAAAGATAGCAGATCGCGAAGAAAAAGTATGAGATTTAATCTGTTGCCAGGTGTAAACTGTTGCTCTCGAAGTCTCAAGGAGCTTGGCAACGATCTCGTCTGTCAAACGTCGTAGCCTGCCAGAGTCCGGGCTTCAAGTGGAATCAACGGATCTTTATGGGTCGATCACTGACTTCACCGGTTGCTGGCCGGACAGTCGAGCCAATGCTTGGAAAGGAGCCCGTTTGTGACCGAATCACCGGCTGACGCCCGCCCTGTCGATTCGCTTCAGGCGCAAATCCAACGAGCGCACGATTCCGTCCATCTAGACCACTGGGCACCGGTGCGCAATGGCATCTGCCCGCAAGTCCGGCTTGGCAGCCGCTGGTTCAATGTGCTCTGGCTCATACCCATTGGTTTCGTCATGCTGATCGCAGGCGTGACCGCCGCGCACGAATTGCGCACGCTTCCCGCCGTCAACGAATTTATTGCTCGTTATCCGGGGCAATCATCGGCGCCGGTGGCATACTCGGGATTTCCAATCTGGCTGCGCATACAACACTTTTTCAACCTCTTTCTGATGATGTTGATCATTCGCTCGGGAATACAGATTCTCGCTGACCACCCGCGGCTCTACTGGGACAACAATTGCACCCCCGGCAGCGAATGGTTTCGCTTTCAGCACGCGGTGCCACGTGGTGTTGTTTGGCTTGCAAAAGACGATGCCGTGACTATCCCCGGATGGCTGGGCATCCCCGGCATCCGCCACTCGATAGGACTTGCGCGCTGGTGGCATTTTTCTTGCGACCTCTTCTGGCTGGTCAACGGAATTGTGTTCTATGCATTGTTGTTGTCTACGTATCAATGGCAACGCATTGTGCCCACATCCTGGGACGTTTTTCCCAATGCTCTTTCAACAATGTTGCAGTACTTGTCCTTGCAGATGCCGGCCGATGTCGGCTGGGTTCGCTACAACAGCCTGCAGCAGATCGTTTACTTCGCCACCGTCTTTATTGCCGCGCCATTGGCCGTGTTCACGGGGCTCATGCAAGCACCAGCAATTTCCAACCGGCTCGGTTGGCTGGGGCGAGTCGTCCACAGGCAAGCCGCCCGGTCGGTTCATTTCCTGATCATGCTGTGGTTCGTGCAGTTCATCATCATCCACATCACGATGGTGTTTGTCACCGGAGTGCGGAGGAATCTCAATCACATCACCCTGAACAATGATGGAACAGGATGGGCCGGCACTCTAGTTGCAGCTGTCGGTATCGGAGTCGTCGTTGTCGCCTGGTTCCTGGCGTCACCATTCACTCTCAAGAACGCTCGCCTCGTGCAGAAGACAGGGCAGTTTCTGGTGGGCGGCTTCAAGGAATTGATGGAAATGTGGGATCCGAAAACGGAATACAGCGAAAAGGATATTGCTTCCCACCTCTGGTTGAACGGACTGCTTCCCACCTCCGAGGAATTCAACGAGCTTTGCGAAGACAACTATGCAGGCTATCGGTTGAGGATCGACGGTCTCGTCGAGAACCCGGCGGAGTTTGCTTATGATCAGCTCAGGGCTATGCCCAAGCAAGAACAGATCACAAACCACTTTTGCATCCAGGGCTGGTCGGGTGTTGCAAAATGGGGCGGAGTGCCGATGCGACATGTGCTTGAACTGGTGAAGCCATTGCCGCAGGCCCGCTATGTTGCCTTCTACTCATTCGGTGAAGGTGGTGAAGGCGGAATTTATTACGATGTCCATGAGATCGAAAACATGCACCACGAGCTTACGATCCTGGCGTACGAGATGAACGGTGAGCCGTTACCTTTGCAACACGGTGCGCCTCTTCGCCTGCGATGTGAGAACCAGCTGGGCTTCAAGCAAATCAAGTGGATACGGGCGATCGAGTTTGTGGAGAGCTTTTCGCACATCGGAAGTGGTCAAGGTGGCTACAATGAGGACCACGAATTTTACGGCTATCGAATGCCTATTTAGCGCCATGAAGGGGAGTACCAATGGATCAATCCAAGAAGGAGCAAGCAGCCAGGCTCAAGGACAGTTGGGCGAAAGATTCCCGCTGGCTTGGCATCACGCGTAGTTATTCCGCTGAGGATGTTCTGCGCCTGCGTCCTTCTGTACAGATCGAACACACACTGGCAAAGCTCGGAGCTGACCGGTTGTGGCAGACGCTGCGCAACGATCCATACGTGATCGCCCTCGGTGCCATGAACGGTTCGCAAGCCGTGCAGATGGTGCGCGCCGGGCTGCGCTCGCTGTATTTGAGTGGTTGGCAGGTGGCGGCCGACGCCAATATTGCTCGCCAGACATACCCGGATCAAAGCCTCTACCCATCCAACAGCGTGCCCGAGTTGGTCAAGCGCCTCAACAACGCTTTGATGCGCGCAGATCAAATCGAGAGCAGTGAGGGAGCGTGCCAGCGCGATTGGTATGTGCCGATCGTGGCTGATGCCGAGGCGGGCTTCGGCGGCCCCGTGCATGCCTTCGAGTTGATGAAAGGCATGATTGAAGCGGGCGCTGCCGGTGTGCACTTCGAAGATCAACTAGCTGCCGAGAAAAAGTGCGGTCACCTTGGTGGCAAAGTGCTCGTGCCCACTTCCCAGTTCATTCGCACGCTTACCGCGGCCCGACTCGCATCGGATGTTCTCGGTGTTCCCACCATCATCGTTGCTCGCACTGACGCTCTCGGTGCGGCTCTGATAACGTCGGACATCGATCCGGCAGATAGGGCCTTCATCAATGGCCAGCGAACCGCAGAAGGCTACTATCGGGTCAAAGACGGAATCGCCTCGGCAATTGCCAGAGCGCTTGCCTATGGTCCCTACGCCGATGTCCTCTGGTTCGAGACAGCGCGACCGGACCTGTCGGAAGCAAAGGAATTCGCAGAGGCCATTCATGCGAAGTTCCCCGGCAAACTCCTGGCCTACAATTGCTCGCCGTCTTTCCACTGGAAGCAACACCTCGACGACAAGACAATTGCCAACTTCAATGAGCAACTCGGTGCTCTCGGCTACAAGTATCAATTCATCACGCTGGCCGGATGGCATGCCACCAACATCGGGGCCTTCAAGCTTGCTCATGACTTCTCAAAAGAAGGGGTGGCTGCCTACGTTCGCCTGCAAGAAGAGGAGTTTGCCAGCCAGGAGCTAGGCTATACGGCGGTTCGCCACCAGCGGGAGGTAGGGACCGGCTATTTTGATCAGGTTCTCATGACCGTGAGCGGCGGGCAAGCTTCGACGGCGGCGCTCAAAGGCTCCACGGAGGAAGAACAGTTCTGTGACGCCAAGCGCACGGCCAACTGAAGCTGTCAATCTCCTGTTTGAGTCTGCTTGGTTGATGACGCATTCAATTCTGCGCTCGAGGCAAGATGCGCAGTGACGCGGGTCCCACTTTTCAGCTCGTCCGTGGCTCGTAACACAACCTGATCACCCTCTTTGAGATTGCCGACCACCTCCACCAAATTTCCCATCGGCTGTCCCCTTGTCACATCAATTGTCTCGGTGGCACCATTGCTCACTCGAATCACGAAAGTACGTTCCAGCGTACTGCCAACTGCAGAGGCAGGCACGAACAAAGTTCCATACGGTCGCTCGCTGTTCCATGTCACTTCCGGGTACATACCCGGCTCTAGCTCCCCTGTCCTGTTCGGAACATCCAGCTCCACGGGCATCGTTCTTGTTTTGGCATCGAGTGCGTGTCCAATTCTAGACAGCTTGCCGGTGAAGGTCTTGCCGAGAAAGGCAGGCACTGTAAAGCTGACATCGGCCCCGACATGCAACCCGGCTGCCACCCTTTCCGGCACCGGTACTGTCAGGCGCAACAGCGATATTTGCTGGATTCTGACCATGGGCGGATTTGACGAGGATGGGCTGACGAGGCTCCCTTCATGGACGTTGCGCTCCGTTATCACTCCATCGAAGGGAGCCTTGATGACCAGGTAGCGTCTTGTTTCGGTAATGGCATTTAGCGCCTCTTCGGCAGCCCTTACCTGAGCAACTTTGGTGACCAGCTCGGACTTCGCTGCTTCGGCTGTCTCCTTGAGGGCGCGGACCTTGGCGCGGTCGGCGGCCACCGCTTTCTCTGCTGTTTCCAGGTCGTTTGGTGCAACAGCGCCGGGTGTTCGGGCCGCATATTGCACACGTTTGTACTTTGCTTCATCACTTTCTAACTTTGCTTCTCCTTCTTCCTGCTCCGCCAGGTCGCTTCTGATTTTCGAACGCGCTGAATCACAAGTGGATTGCGCCGCCTCCAGTTGGCGCTGCGCTTCTCGGCACTGCGCATCGAGCTCCGGTGCCACGATCTGTATGAGCGTCTGTCCTTTTTTGACCGAAGATCCCCTGTCCACCGTTATGGTCTGAATGAAGCCTTGCACCTTCGGGTAAATCTGAACATCCCGGTATGCCAGCAATTCGCCAGGCAATTTGATTTGACGTGTCAGGTGGCGGGACACTACCTTGACCACCGGTACCGCTCTGCTTACCGGCTCCGCCTGATTACCCGGCTCGCCGATCTCGATGACCTCGGGCGGAGAACTGGTGCAGGAAGCCAGGCAGGTTGCCGTGGTCAGCAAGCAGACCAGCATCGTTGAAATCAGGATAACTCGCGGCATACCTATCAATGACCTCTTCGCGGCTAAATGCCTACATGCACATGCTGGTCTCTATCCGTATACGTCGTCCGGCAGCAAGCTTGCCTGTTTGCGTAAGGCGCGCTTCTGGATCACTGCAAACACGATCGGGAGCACCAGCAGGACTGCCGACGTGGAAAACACAAGGCCGCCAATCACCGCTCTGCCCAGCGGTGCTGTGCGTTCACCACCCTCGCCGAGACCCAAGGCCATCGGGAGCATGCCGGCGATCATGGCAATACTCGTCATCAACACCGGGCGCAAGCGGCTGGTGGCACCGCTTACTGCGGCTGCCTCTGCTGCCTGACCGGACATGCGCGCGTGCTCTGCGAAGGTGACGACCAGAATGGCATTGGCGACACCTATGCCCATTGCCATGATTGCGCCCATGAAGGATTGCACATTGAGCGTAGTTCCCGTAGACCAGAGCATGAGGACAACCCCGGCGCCAATTGCCGGTACAATCGAGGCCACGATGGCCGGCAGCCGCAGGGATTGGAAGTAAGCAATCAACATGAGCAAGATGACGACAATCGCGAATGCCAGTCCCACCTCCAAACTGGTAGATGTCTCCCTGAGCGTCGGCACCTGCCCGCGGATATTGACGGTCACCCCCCGGGGCGGATTTCCTGCCGCTGTCACAGCCTGGGCAACCGCTGTGGCAGCCCGTCCCAAATCATTACCGGCGAGATTAGCCGTTATGCTGAGCATCCTCTGCATGTTGTAGCGATCGTACTCACCCGGCATCGTACCAAAATTGACTCGTGCCAGGTCGCGGACGAAGGCCTCAGGCTTCTCCCCGCGCATGACCGGTACGCTCTCCACATCCTCAATGGAGTGCATTTTGGACTGGGGTAGCTCTAGTTGCACCTGATAGGACATGCCGCTGCCGGCATCGCGCCAGAAGATCGGCTCGACGAAACGGCTTGAGTAGGTAGCCTCTACCAGCGAGCGTCCCACATCCTTGACTGTCACTCCAAGCTGGCCTGCTCGCTTGCGGTCTACCCTGACATCTATGGTTGGATAGTCGAGCGGCTGGACGAGCGCTACATCTCTGAGATTGGGCAGCTCGCGCATTAGCGCCAGCAGCCGGCTTGCAAACTGGCGATCTTTGCCGAAGTCCGGCCCGCTTACGTCTACTTGAATCGGGGTGGGTGCGCCGAAATTCATGATCTGGTTAACGATGTCACCGGCTTCAAAAGTAATGCTTACTCCGGGCAACGCCTCAGCTAATCGCTGGCGTAGCTGCTCCTTTAGCCGATCGATCTGAATGTGAGCCTGCGGCTTCAGAGAGACAAGCAGTACCGCTTCCTGCGGGCCACTAGTCCACATGTAGACGTTGCTGATCGCGTAGCTCGGTGGCTGCGTGCCGACGTAGCTGATTGTCACTTGAATGTTGTCTTGCCCTGCCGCCGCACTGATCACCGCCAGAGCCTTGTGGGCAATGTCTTCCGTTCTTTCAATGCGCGTGCCGGTAGGCGCGCGCAGGCGTAGTTGAAAGCCGGTTGGGTTTCCGGCCGGAAATATCTCGCTGCCCAACTGCGGCGCGACAGCAGCCAGCACCGCGACCACTGCCAACAGGTAGACTCCGATCGTCGCCCAGCTCATGCGCAGCAGATGCATGAGCAGCTGCCCGTAAACACGCCGGAGCCGATGCATCAAACCAGTCTCTTCGCCGTGCGCCTGCTTTTCTGGGAGTAACCAGGCTGCCAGGATTGGCACGAGCGTGTTCGACAAGATGTAGGATGCCACCATGGCAAAGCCCACAGCTAGCGACAACGGCACAAAGAAAGCCCGTGTGCTGCCGACCATAAAGAAAGAAGGCATGAAGACGGAAATGACCGAGAGCATTGCCAGAAGCTGCGGCGTCACCACCTCGCAGCATGCCTGATAAATTGCTGGCAGGAGCAGCTCCCCGCTTGCCAGATGTGTGTGAATGTTTTCGATGGCCACTGTGGACTCGTCCACCAGTATGCCCACGGACAGAGCCAGTCCTCCCATGGTCATAATATTGATGGTCTGTCCGGCTGCCCATAGGGCAACCATAGCCGCCAGCAAGGCGATCGGAATATTCAAGACGACAATGAAGGCGCTGCGCACGTCCGCGAGAAATAACAAGACGGTCAAACCGGTCAGAACGGCGCCAAGCGCTCCTTCAGTGACGACGCCTTTGATTGCCTCAGTCACATAAATCGACTGATCGAATTCAAAACTTACCTTGATGTCTTCGGGCAAAAGGGACTGCATCTTGGAAATTGCAGCTTTCACGCCGTCGACCACAGCTAGCGTGGAGGCGTCCGGTCGTTTGGAGATGGCAATGTAGACAGTCCGGTGGCCATTGACCAGCGCGTATCCGGTGGGAATGTCAGTGCCGTCTTCAATGCGGGCAATGTCTCCCAGGAAGACAGTGGGACCCTGGCCGAGCCGAATGGGGAGATCGGTCAGCTCCTGGATATTGGAAACCACTGAATTAACACAGGAGATTCTCTGCAAGCTCCCGGTTCTAACGATTCCGGAAGGCATGATCGTATTGCCGGTTGTCAGGGCAGCCACGACTTCCTCAGGCGAGATACGGTACGCTCTCAACCGCTCTGGATTTGCGTGAACGAGAATCGAACGTTGATTGCCGCCGAAGGGAGGCGGTGTTGATACTCCTGCAATAGTGGAGACCACCGGACGAATTCTGACAAAGGCGAGGTCCTGAATTTCTCCGACGGTTTTAAGCGGGGAAGAGAGAACCAGATAGCCAACCGGAACGTTGCCGGCATCAAAGCGAAGCACAAACGGCGTCACAGTGCCGGGCGGCATGTAAGCACGCGAGCGCTCTACCTGGGCCATGACCTGGGCCATGGCGTCGGCCATGTCTGTGCCGGGCTGAAAGTAGATCTTCATCACAGAGGCGCTTTGAATCGAGCGCGACTCGATGTGTTCAATACCGCCTATGTACAGGAAATGTTGCTCGTAGAAAGAGACAAGGTAGCCTTCCATCTGTGCCGCGTCCATGCCGCCGTAAGGCTGGACAACGTAAATGACAGGGAGATTCAAGTCTGGAAAGATGTCCACTTTCATTCTGGTTACAGCCAGAACCGAGCTCAAGAGGATGGTGACAATCGCCACCATAATGGTTACGGGCCTGCGCATGGCTAGTCGAATCAACCACACTTACTGCCTGCCTCTTGCCGTCGCTCGTTCAGCCTCATCGAGAAATGGGCGCAGGTCGCCGTGCACGGAAGCTACAGCAAGCAGGGCGCGCCAGACACCGACATTGGCCACCGCCTCCTTCACTCGCGAATCTGCCAGTATCTCGTTGGCTTGTGCCACCTGGGCTACGGTGGCCAGCCCCGCTTCATAGCGAGCTTGCGCCTGCCTGGCGGCAGCCAGCCCGGCCTCCACTTGCACGGGCATGTTGGCCGCTAACTCCACTGCCGCTTTCACCCGGGCTCGCGCTTGAACGTCCTGAGTCCTGAGGTTCTGGATGATCAGGTCATACGCATGTCGTTCGGCAGAGAGCTTGGCGAGCTGCACCTTCTTCTCGGCCTGGATACGAATGATGTCTAGAAAGGGCAGATCCACGATTAGCCCAATGTTCCAATTTGGTACTACGGGAAAGAGGCCATGGACGTTGGCTGACTGCACTCGTCCACTCGTATTGAGATTGGAGCCGCGCAAGTTTACTCCACCTAACCAGCGAAACCTCGGATAGTACTCCTTGTCCAGGACGCGCTTTTGTGCAGCCACCCTGGCGATTGCTGCTTTGCCCGCTACTGCCAGTGGATGATTTTCAAAAAATGGCACGAATCTGGTTTGCTCATCCGTCGGTTCGGTAACTGTGATCATGCCACCAGGATCGATTGCCACGAGCTGTCCGCCGAGACCAAGCGCGTTGGCCAGAGCCGCCAGTGCTAATTCCTCAGCCAGCCTGGCTCTTATCAGGTCGTTGCGCGCGTTCGCCAGCTGCGCGTCTGCCAGAGAGGCATCTGCTCCCGGCTGCAATCCGGCGTCAACCTGCGCATGCGCCACCTTGCTGAACTCTAAAAATCTGCTGACATTGGCTTCCGCTACCTTGACCTGCTCGCGCGCTACCAGGGAATCCAGATACGACGAGCCTGCTTCAACGGCAACATCGAGTAACGTCACTCCGTATCCGGCTTGGGTCAGGTTTAGCTCTGCCTTTGATAGTGAGATGCGTGCCTTATGCAAGCCAAAATCTATGGGGTCCCAGTCGAGAATGAAGCCTGTGCCGCTGAAAAAGCGCGGATTCATTGACACCGAGGAAAAGCCAGGTCCGGGATTAGCTGGGAGTACCTCATCGGCAAAAACGATCTGGGTAAGCTTGTTGTGGGTCGCCACCACCTCCTCATACGACAGCAGAGACTTAGGGTTGTACTCCTTGATCTTTTGCACCGTCACCCCCGCGCGTGCCGCCGTAACCTCTGCACGTGCTTGCAAGATCTTCGGATAGTTGGTCTTGGCCAGGCGAACAGCATCGGACATGGTCAGAGGTCGTTGTGCCTGACCGGCACCGGCTGGTAAGCGAAGAGATGGTTGCTCTGCGGCAATGGCTGAGCCTGCCGGCCAGAGAAAAAATTGCAACAAGAGGAGCCGTACCGCTACAGTCGTCGCCAGCCGAGCCCACATGTTCGGGTAGCCCTCTCCGGCCTGGGTGCATATGAGCTGACCGGCCGCCAGAACAAGTAAACGGCCACAGCCTCAAACCTACTTTACTAGGACTCCTTAAAAAGTCTGTGCAGATTTCGTGCAAAGCTTCCTACTTGTCGGGCCGGGGCAGCGACACCGAGAAGCAACTGCCTTTGCCGGCTTCG
>Ga0066388_100000037_pt1 | contig 38010 bp, 41 predicted proteins | sample PanSoiMetaGPlot6_FD_64539 | JGI IMG/M metagenome (GOLD analysis project Ga0066388, IMG submission 64539) | Tropical forest soil microbial communities from Panama analyzed to predict greenhouse gas emissions - Panama Soil - Plot 6 (Hybrid Assembly) | ecosystem: Environmental > Terrestrial >...
CCACTTCCCCCTCGGCCGCGGCGAAGTCGGCTGCCTTCGGAAGGGAGAGCGGAACTGCGGGGTCGAAACGCCCCGGCAAACCGAGCGCGGTCGCGTCCCCTACCGCATAGAGCCGCGCCGCCGCACCGGGGGATCTTACGTCGAGGGTGCGCGGATCCACCGGAATCCAGCCCGAGGGACCGGCGAGACCCGCCTCGGACACCAGGCGCGGCGCGCGGTGCAGCGGGATCGCGATCAGGAGGTCGAATGGAACTTCGGACCCATCCTCCATGCGGACCGATCGTCCCGCGGCGTCGGCCGACGCGACCTTCGCGAGCGGATGGAATCCGATGCCGCGCGCGGCCAGCTCTCCTTCCATGAGCCGACCCATCTCGGGGCCGGCCGTGGTCATGGGTGCCTTTTCGGCGGTCCAGAGCTCGAGCTGGGTGGACCCGCGCAGCCCCTTTCCCTCGAGCCAGGCGTGGAGGAGGAACACGGCCTCGTACGGCGCGGGGGGGCACTGGAAGGGAATCCTCGGCACGAGGAGGAGCAGGCGGCCGCCCCGAAAGCCGCCGAGCGCGCTCCGGAGCTTCGCCGCTCCCTCGAGGGTGTAGAAGGTCTGCGCCGCCGCATCGAGTCCCGGCACCGAGGCGAGATCCAAGGCGGCGCCCGGCGCGAGGACGAGGTAGTCAGGATCGAGGGTGCGCCCGTCCACGCGCACACCGCGCGTCGCGGCGTCGACCGCCTGCGCTTCCGTGCGCACGAGCTCCACGCCGGGAGGAAAGAGCGGCGCCCGCGGCGCCGACGCCTCCTCCGCCGTCCACTCCCCTGTCATGACCCAGGTCTTGGCGGCCCCGACGACGAAGCGGGGAGAGGGATCCACGACGACGATGCGGTGCCCATCCCCTGCGTTCGCGCGGAGCGCCCGGGCGCAGGCGAGTCCGCCGAAGCCGCCGCCGACGATCAGGACGAAGCTCACGGCAGGACCGGGCTCACTTCAGACGGACGATCCGCTGTGCGAAGGTTCTGCCACCCACCTGCGCGGTCGCGAAGTAGATGCCCGCGCCGACTTCCCTTCCGCGCCCGTCGCGGCCGTCCCAAGTGAGCGGGTGAATCCCCGCGCTCAGGGCCGCCGCGTCGACGAGGACGCGAACCACCCGGCCGCTCGCGTCCAGGATGCGAATCCGCGCGGTCACGGGGCGGGACGCGGCGAGGTGGAGCTCGGTCTTCTCCCCGAACGGATTCGGAGCGGCGCGTTCCCAACGAACGGCCGGAGTGTTCTCCACCGGCGGAACGCCCGAGACCTGAAGCGGCGAGGCGCTCAAGTCGATCACGGTGTCCGTGCACGCCATCGCATGGAGCGACATCTGGATCTGGATCGACGGAAACGACCCTCCGCCCGAGACCACTCCGCTCGCGAAACGCCGCGGTGCCTTGTCCCCGATCGTCAGGTCCAGATTCATCTCTTGGGTGATGGCGAACTCACCTCCGACGCGGTACGTGCCCGATCCCCGAATCGGCAGGTCCGCGGTCCCGTCCGGGAGCGACCACTGGACGTTTTTCACGACGTAGTTGTCGTAGAGCCCGTCGTAGCCCGCGTAGGTGAGGTCGAACGTGCCCTGGAGCCGCTGCGAGATCACGGCGCAGAGGCACGGACCGAAGCAGCCGGTCTCGTACGCCGAGGTCTTCTCCAATGCGTAGGTGCGCGTGGTGCTCGTTTGAGCCGAAGCGGTGGAAAGGGGGAGCAGCAGGAGCAGGAGCCAAGGGGTGCGGGTCATGGCGAGTTCTCCGCTCGGCGGGAAATCCCCCGCGATTGGACCTTCGCGCCTCGCGGAGCTTCTCCCTGGGGACTTCCATGATACCACACAACGAAGGCCGGACCCCGGTACGGGGCCCGGCCTCGCTGGGTTTCTACTTCAGAACGATGGAATCCGCATCTCCACTCATCACTCTCCCAATTACCTTCCGACCGGGAACGTCACTCCTCCCAGGATCGAAGTCTGCGAACGGTCGGTGGCGACATAGCGCCCCTCCACGAAGAGCCGCATGGCGTTGGCGGGAATGAGCACGCCGCCGAAGAGATTGGCTCCAAGATCGCTGTGATCGTCATTGTAGAAGTGCATTCCGGCGCCGGCTCCCAAGTAGGGACCGAGCATCCGCTCGGGCCGGAAGTGGTACATCACGTCGAAGCTCGGATTCAGGTCGCTCAGCCCGTTGCTCGACCAGTACATGAGTCCGGGCTGAAGGTGGAAGTGCGTTCCGGCCTGCTCGAGCTCCAGGTGACCTCCGACGAGAACCGAGCCATCGGCATCGTCCGGATTCACCGCGCCCACTTTCGCCGCCACCCCGGACAGCCCGAATGCGTGCGCCGGAAGGGGTGAGAGTGCGAACAGAAGAAAGGCGAAGCTCAGAAGTGCGGTGGTTGAGGTCGACTTCATACAGGTCCTCCTTTTATGGAAATGTGCGTCCCGCCCGGGCGGGGCCCGGGGAGATCGCACCTTCCCAGCCACTACTTCAAGGGACGTGCCGAAGGCCCGTTTTCAGACCGAAGAATGAATGCAAGTATCGGTGTAATAATTACTTAGACAATGGGCGGGGAGAGTGGCCCGCCGAGGCACGATCATGCCCCCCTGTCCCGGCAGGGCCGGTTCGGACGGGGTCGTACGAGGGGCATTTCGGGCTCCTGAGCACCCAAGTAGGGGTGTTCACGCAGGCGCGTCGTCCCTAAGTCGCGGCCGCCCAGCAGGTCTCCTCATACGGCGAGCCGTGGCGCAAATCGTGCTCCTTCTCTGGAGCGTAGGGTTCCTTCTTTGAAAGGAGTACACGATGAAAGTACAAGAGATCATGACCAGCGATCCGGCGTGCTGTACGCCGGACACGCCTCTGTCGGAAGTGGCGACGATGATGGTCAATTCCGATTGTGGTGAGATTCCCGTGGTGCAGGACCGAGTCTCGAAAAAGCCGGTGGGCGTCGTGACCGACCGCGACATCGTGGTCCGTACGGTCGCTCGCGGCCAGAACCCCGCCGACATGCGCGCGGGGGACGTGATGTCCCGCCCCGTGGTGACGGTGCATCCGGACATGCGGGTCGAGGACTGCTGCCGGATCCTCGAGGAGCGCCAGGTCCGCCGGGCCCCGGTGACCGACGACCGCGGCGAGTGCTGCGGCATCGTCTCCGTGGCCGACATCGCGCAGACCGCGCCGAAGAAGCTGACCGCCGAGGTCGTGAGGACGGTCTCGCAGCGGATGGAGTTCGAGGGCCCGGAAGACCAGCGGGCGCTCTAGGCAGGACCCCTCGGGCGGGCCCACCCGGGCCCGCCCCTCTTTCTTTCGCCCCCTTTCCCACCGGAGAGGTACACTCCGTCCCGTGGTGGACGCCTCTCGGAAGCTTCGGCGGTCGGCGCAGCACCGGATGATCGCAGGAGTGTGCGGCGGAATCGCCGAATGGCTCGGGTGGGACCCGACCGTGGTTCGCGTGCTCTACGTCGTGGTGAGCATCGTGAGCGCCGCTTTCCCGGGCATCCTCGTCTACCTCATCCTCTGGCTCGTGATGCCCCGTCCCCAGACCCCCTGACCGATGTCTTGACCTTCGCCGTGCGGGGTGGCAGGGTTTCCTCCTCGAGGTTCCTTCGGTTTCCCCAACAGGGAGGTTTTCGATGAAGCGTTGGTTCATGGCAGGGCTGGTCGTGGGCGCTCTTTCCTTGAGCCTCATCGGCTCGGGGTTGGCCGCGGATACGCCCGGCAAGAAAGCGGCGAAGAAGCCGGCGCAGTCGCGGTATCTCTTGATCGTTCCGCACAGCCAGGAAGAGTGTCTCAAGGCGCTCGACGAGTTCTCGAAGCAAGGGAGCATGCTGTCGCGGTTCGATTTCGGCTGCGAGGCCGGGGATCACACGGGCTATGCCTACGTGATGGCCGCGAGCGAGGAGGATGCCCTCAAGAACGTGCCCGCCGAGCAGCGGGACAAGGCCAAGGCGGTGAAGATGACGAAGTTCACGCCCCAGGAGCTCAAGGCCATCCACCAGAAGATGGACAAGGCCAAGGGCACCGAGACGGGGCAGGCGGGGGATGCCGGCCAGCCCGCTGCAGCGGCCACGACGGCTCCAGCCGCGGGTGACGCGCCCGCCGGGCAGACGGCACCGGACGCCGCTACGCAGAAGTAGCTCCTACGCGCTGAACGCAAGTCCAGATCCTGCCTGCTCAGAAGCGGGCAGGATCTTTTTGTCGACTGCGGCGTATGATATTTCGTTCGGAGCTCGATGCAAGCGACTCCGGCCCTGAACGCGACACTCAACACGATCATTCACGGAGGCAGGACATCATGGCAAACGTGAGAGCGATTCCGGAAGGATTCACCACCGTCACTCCCTCGATCACCCTCCGCGACACCCGCGCCGCGATCGATTTCTACAAGAAGGCGTTCGGCGCGAAGGAGCGCGGGATCCACCCTGGGCCCGACGGCAAGATCATGCACGCGGAGATCCAGATCGGAAATTCCATCCTCATGATGAACGACGAGATCATGGACTGTAAGTCCGCCCAGACCGTCGGAAGCTCACCGATCTCGTTCTATGTCTACGTCGAAGACGTGGACTCGGCGTTCCAAAAGGCGAAGGGTGCCGGCGCGAAGGAGGTCGTTCCGGTGACGGACATGTTCTGGGGAGACCGCATGGGGGCGGTCGAGGATCCCTACGGCTATCGCTGGACGATCGCGACCCACGTGAAGGACCAGACGCCTGAAGAGATGAAGAAGGCCGAGGCGGAATGGTTGAAGAAGCAGATGGCGGGAGCGAGATAGGCTCCGGTCATCTTGAAACGAGCGGCCCCGGGCGCGCGGAGCGTCCGGGGCCGTTTCACGCTACTTCCCTTCCCCCGAGAGTTGCCGCAGCCTCTGCTCCGCGCCTCGGTTGTTCGAATCCAGCTCCACCGCCTTCTTGTAGTTCTGGATCGCAAGGTCCTTCTGGCCGGAGTCCGCGTACGCGTCGGCGAGGCTCGAGTAGGCGAACGAGGACTGCGGATTCTGCTCGACGTTGAGCTGGAGGATCCGGATCGCGTCTTCCTTCTTTCCCTGCTCCATCAGCGCACCGCCGAGGTCGTTCAAGCTTCGTTCGCTGAAGTCGTAGGCCGCGGTCCCGTAGTAGCGGCCGCGCAGCGCGCGGTACGCCGCCGCGGTGCTGTCCACTCCCGACTTCTGGTACACCGCCGTCAGCTCCTGCACCAGCGTCAGAGGACGCGGACGGCCGTGGTGGCACGTCACGCACGTGACCTCCACACGGTCCGCCTCGGGGAACTTGATCTTCTTCAAGTCGGAGTTCACGTCGTTCACGAGTCGGAGCATCCCGCGCGCGGCGTCCTTCGTGGGCTTTTCATCCGAGACGAAGTCGAAGGTCGTGAGCGGCTGCCCTTCCTGCCCCACGTGGCAGAACGGACAGCGCACACCGAGCGCGCGCGTGAAGCCGATCATCACCGCGCTCAGCTTCTCCTTGTTCGTCCCCTTCGGGAGGACTTTGAGGTTCTTCGGCTTCTCCGGCCATTCGAAGCGCGCCTGGGCGAACGCGGAATGGGCGGACAGCACGACCAGAAGGAGGACGAGACCAGAGAGCAGAACGTTTCCCTGTTTTCGGTTCCGGGGCATTGCGGCTCCTTTCCGGCTTGAGCCCGGAAGTATGCCCCAGACGGCGCCCAAAAGAAAACGCCCCGGCGATGCCCGCCGGGGCGCAAGGCTCCACCACCCTGCTCAGTAGCCGCAGTACGGATCGTAGTACCGGCGCCCGCTCGAGAAGCTCAGGCTCACCGAGACGCGCGGCCGGTGCCGATGATGCGGACGAACGTAGACCACGTCCTCGTCGTCATCGCACCGCGAGGTAAACACCGGCCCGTCGTAGTAGCGGTCGACGTAGACCGGGTAGCACTCGTCGTAGGAGCGGCTCACGTACACCCTCGGGTAGCGCCGTGGGTCGTAGTACGCGTGCACGTACGAGCGGCGCGGGTAGTAGGAATAGGCCCGCGCATACGTCCGACGCGGGTAGTACGCGTACGCGGTCCGATACGAGGTGCGGTATCCGGATCGGTAGGCGTGTCCGCGCCCGCCGCGAGCCGCGGACGCCGTTCCCGGGATCGCCAGCAAGATCGCGATCGAGAGCACGGCGGCGGCGATGGCCGCGCCGAGCATCACGCGAATGCCTCCCTGGTTTCGAGTCATGTCGTACCTCCTGCCTGGGGCCTTGCCCGGACCTCAAGCCCTTCACTTATTGACCCTAGTCGCCATGCAGCTTTCGTGCAAGCCGCAGGTTTGTACGTCCTGAAAAACCGGGTCATTGGGCGGAGATTCCTGCCGATATCCGAATTAGGTCGGGGCTTGCCCATCGAACCAAGGGAGGATCGATGCCGAATCGCGCACTGGTCATGTCCGGAGGGGGGTCCAAGGGGGCCTTCGAGGTCGGGGCCGTGGACTATCTGGTCCGCGATCGCGGGCTCGATTTCCAGGTGATCGCCGGGGTCTCCACGGGCTCCCTCAACGCGGTCATCCTCGCCCAGGGGGCGGGACCGGAGGGTCTCAAGGCGCAGACCGCCGCCCTGAAGGACCTCTGGTTCGGGATCCACTCGAGCCGCGACATCTACACGTCGCGCTTTCTGGGAAAGCTCCTCGTCCTCCTGTCCAAGAACAGCATCAACTCGCCGGAGCCCTTGCGAAAGAAGCTCGAGCAGCATGTCTCTCCGCAGAGACTCCTGGAATCCGGCCGCGATCTGCGGGTGGGCGCGGTCTCGCTCGAGTCCGGGGACTACATCGGGATCGATCAGCGGAATCCGTCGATCCTGGATTGGACGCTGGCCAGCTCGAGCATGCCGGTCATGTTTCCTCCGGTTTCGGTGGGAGGGCAGACCGCCGTCGACGGGGGCGTGCGCAACATCACTCCGCTCCAGGATGCGTTCGCCGCTTTGAAAGCGCGGGCCTCGGACGGGACCGACGAGATGTACGTGATCCTCGCGTCACCGCTGACGATTCTCCCCGCGCGAGGGCCGTGGAAGACCGGGATCGCCGTGGCCATGCGTTCGGTGTCCATCCTGACGAACGAAATCTTCCGGGCGGATCTCGAATACGCGCTCGCGATCAACGAGGCGGTCGCCTTCTACGGTCAGATCGAGCAGAAGTTGACGCAGTCGCTCGGAAGGACGGAGGCGGCGCGCTTCCTGAGCTCGATTCCCTATCCGTTCCGGCCGCCGAAGTACCGGTACGTGCGGATCTGGACGATCCTGCCGCCGAAGGAATACTCCGAGTCGCTCGAGTTCGATCCGCTGAAGATCCGGGAGGCGTTCGACGGAGGGCGGGAGGCGGCGCGTCACGCGCTCGGAGAGCGCGAGTTCTCCGGAAAGCTCGAATCAGTGGCGCTCGCTCAGGCCTAGACCTCCCGGTCCTGTCCCGAAATCGTCCAACCTGCACCTCACGGTTCAACGCCCGTGGATCTGCTTCGGTTCTGCTCTTTCCTGGGGCCGAGGCACGGTCGATGCACACTCCCCCCCAGCGCAGGGCAATGGCGCCCGGCCCCTAGTGGGAGGATGCATGGCACGCATCGCACTTATCCTCGGTGAGATGTTCGAGGATTCGGAATTTCGGAAGCCCTATGACCGCCTGCGCGAAGCCGGGCACGAGGTGGTCGTGATCGGTGCGGAGGCAGGAAAGAAGATCAGAGGAAAGAAGAGCCAGGAAGAAGCGACGACCGATGCGTCGATCAAGGACGTCTCGGTCGAATCGTTCGACGCGTTGGTGATTCCGGGAGGCTACTCCCCCGACCACCTGCGCATGGATGCCAAGATGGTCGAATTCACGCGCGATTTCGCGCGCTCGGGGAAACCGGTGGCGGCTATTTGCCACGCGCCATGGATGCTCGTCGAAGCGGACGTGGTGCGAGGGCGCACGGTGACGTCCTGGCCTTCGATCAAGACCGACCTCGTCAACGCGGGGGCGCGCTGGATCGATCGCGAAGTGGTGGAAGACGGAAATCTCGTCACCTCGCGCAATCCCGACGATCTCCCGATTTTCTGCGAGACCATCCTCCGACATCTGGAACGGAGAGCCGAGCCCTCCTCGGCGAGCCAAGCTCCGAGGAGGTCCCCCGAGGAAACATGGGCCGGCTCCCCTCGACATTGAGGAGGAAGTCATGCCGAACAAGACGACGACACGCAAAGCGAAGCGAGATTTGAGGCAGGGGAAGAAGCCCACGACCGCGGCGGGAGAGTTCGTGCACGAGGAGATCGAGCACGTGCGGCAGGGAAAGCACGGCGCCCGTTCCACCAAGCAGGCGATCGCGATCGGTCTTTCCAAAGCCCGCCGCGCGGGGGTTCCCCTGCCTCCGCCCGAGAAGGGAACGGTGAGCGAGAGGACGCGCAAGTCGGCCCAGCGCGCGTATGAAGAAGGTCAAGGAATGCGGAAGCCCCAAGCCCCCTCCCATCGACGGAGCGAGGCGGCCCGAGGCGCACTGAAGCGCGAGCGCCGCACGACGGTTTCACGACGGGCGCTCTCGTCGCAGGCGAAGCGGGCGGCGGCGAAGCGTCGCTCGCGGACCTCACGGTCCCGGTCCGCGACGGCCTGAGACACCGGCTCATGGCTGTCGCGAGAGGAGCGAGGCGGACAAGCTCGAGGCGCTGGTCCGCCCGCGTCACCCGAACGAGCAACGCGCTGGATCTCGAGCCGTCTGTCTTTCGGAAGAGCCCGCGGGAGATCGCGCGCTCGCTCAAGCGGTCGGCGGAGCGGAGCCGGAGGCGCAAGTCGTCTCCGTTCCGCTCCGCCATGTCCATGCTGACCTTCTACGAGAACCGCGCGGGCAGGAACCTTTCGGCTTCGCGCAAGCGCGACATCGCGCGCGCCAAGGAGGAGCTGCGGCGGCTGTTCGGCCGCGCTACTTCCCGTGCGAAGGCCCGAACCACTCGGAGCGCAGGATCGCGTACAGCATGACATCCTCGTAGCGCCCCTTCCGCTGGTCGTGCTCCCGAAGACATCCTTCTTCCTTCATCCCGATCTTCACCATCACGCGCCCTGAAGCGCGATTTCTCTTCATGAAGCGTCCCACCACGCGATGGAGCCCGAGCGGACCGAAGGCGTAGTCGACCATCGCGCGCGCGGCTTCGGTGCCGTACCCCTGGTTCCAAAAGGGAACGGCGACCCAATATCCGATCTCGCCGCGCTCGTGCTCGGCGGACAGGTTGATGAGGCTCATCACACCGATGGCGTTTCACGAAAACGACTTCACCTATCCGCCGACCTGTTTTCCGCCCAACGAGGTGGATGAGCTCCTGAAACGATGGGTGCATCCCCGCCCGGGCATGGGAGGCGCGGAGTCACAGATGGGCACGAAGCTCTACCGAACCTTCGTGGATGCGGGGCTCCCCGGCCCGGAGCTGCGAGTCGAAGCGCCGGTTGGCGGAGGGCCGATCTTCCCCGGGTACGAATACACCGAAGAGACCGTTCGCAGTCTTCTTCCGATGCTGCAGAAGTTCGCGGGGGTGGACCCGGCCGTCGTCGACGTCGACACGCTTGCCGAGCGCTTGCGCCGCGAAGTCGTGAAGAGCGGAGGCGTCATGATGCTGCCGCTCATGTTCGGCGCGTGGTCGCGGAGACCCTGACCCACCCTCCAGCGTTTCCGATCTCGATCGGTACCGTTACCGCGTCGCGGCCTCGCGCCGCGCCTGTTCCTTCAGCTCCTCGCCCGCGTAGATCGCGACTTCGACGCGTCGGTTGCGCGAGCGACCCTCGTCGGTGTCGTTCGTCGCGACCGGATCGTCCTCGCCCAGCCCGCGGGTCTCGATGAAGCGGTTCACGCCGCGCGAGCGCAGGTACCGCGCCGCGGACTCCGAGCGCCGCTCCGAGAGATTCTGGTTGTACGAGCGGGTTCCAATCGCGTCGGTATGCCCGACGATGAGGAGGTCGGAATCGTCGTACTTCTCCAGGCTCGCGGCGAGCGCGTCCAAGTTCCGGCGCGCTTCCCCGCGGACGACGTCCGAATTGAAGTCGAAGAGAAGCCCCGACTGGAAGGTCACGGCGATCCCCTCGCCGACCCGCGACACCGTCGCGCCGGGGATGTTCTGCTCGAGCTCTTGGGCTTGCTTGTCCATCCGGTGGCCGATGATCGCACCCGCCGCGCCTCCGACGGCCGCGCCGATCAAGACGCCTCGAACGGTCGAGCCGGTCGCATGTCCGATGATCGCGCCGGCCGCGCCTCCCGCCGCGGCCCCGATGGCCGCGCCCTTCTTCGTCTTGTTCCAGGACGAGCAGCCCGGCGCGCCCACGAGCAGGATCGCGACGAGCAGCGATCGCAGGATTTTGGACCCTAGTTCCTTACGCATGACTCCCTCCGTACGATGATCCTTGAGCGCCCGGACACCGCCTCGTCACCTTGAAACATTCGTGGGTTCGCAGGAACGATGCCAAGTCGACCCGCGCGCGCGCGGCCAGGCGATAACCCGCAGGGAATGCCGCGACTAGGCCGACTCGCGGGTGACACCCTTGGGGCCGGACGAGGTGCCCTTGCTCGGCCTCCCGTGAAAATGTTTCAAGCTCCCCGCCTTGGGACGCGCCTCCACTCCTCCGCCAGGATCGCGAAGCGGATATGGTCGCGCCATCGGCCGGAGATCCGGAGATAGCGCGGAGAATACCCCTCCCGTCGGAACCGCAGCCGCCGGGCGAGCGCGATGGAAGGGCGATTCTCGGGCTGGATGTTCGCCTCGACCCGGTGGAGCTTGAGCCGGCGAAAGGCGTAGTCGAGGACGAGACGCAGCGCCTCGGTCATGTATCCCTGCCGCGCGAACGGGACCCCGATCTGATATCCGAGGTAAGCGCTCTGGAAGGTCCCGCGGCTGATCTGGCTCAGCTCGAGCGAGCCCAAGATCGCCCCGTCGCTCCTCCTCCGGGCGAGAAGCCCCACGAAATGAGGCTGCCGACTGAGGCTCACGAGGCGCCGGAACTGCTCGCCCGTGGTCGGTGCGGTCACGAACGGCTGATGGAAGATCCGGCTCAGCCGGTTCAGGGCGAGGAATTCCCCCTCGTCCTCCGGTTCCGGAAACGCGAGCACCACACGCGAGCCGCCCCGGTCCGGGATCGGAGGCAAGACCTGATCGCTGTGCGCGGCCACCGAGCCACGCTACCAGGAGCGCTCGAAGAGGTCCACCGGCCCCGCTCTTGCGTGTATCGCCGTGGGGGTGAAACGGCTCTCCAAGACCAGCCGTTCGCCGTATCGAACGCGTATCGCAAGTCATTGCGGCATGTGATGATAAGGCAGATGCGGCCCGCCTACCGCGGATGGCGCGATGGGGCGGGAATCCCGATTCACGCCCGCGGCCGTTGCAGGATGCGAGGCACCGGCACCGCTCTGCTCCGAGGGGGGACATGGCCACAACGCGCGTCGCGCCGGAATTCATGGAGCTGAGGCAGGAAGCGGAGCTGACCGCGGCCTCCCAGATGGGGGACCGCGCTTCCTTCATGAAGCTCGTCGCGCATTACCATCGTTCGATCTATCGCCTCGCGTACGGGCTCTGCCGGCGGGACGACGAAGCGGCGTCCCTCACCGAAGAGACGTTCGCCCGCGCCTGGAGCGACATCGCGGAGTACCCGAGCGGGCGGCGATTCTTCCCGTGGATCCTGAGGATCCTCAAGAACCTTCCGCGGAAGGTCGCCCCCGCGGGAGCGGAGGCCGAGGACACCCTCGTGAGCCGGATCGGCGCGCTTCGCAACGAGGACCGGCTGGCGCTCGCACTCCGCGTGGTCGAGGGCTTCGGGTATCAGGACATCGCCGCGCTGCTCGACGTGCCCACCGGCATCGTGATCCTCCGCATCGCGCAGGCGCGCGGCTCCCTCCTGACCGGGAACCCTGAAGGACGGCCCGCGTGATCCACCTCACGATCCAGCAGCTGTCCACCTTTCTCGATGGGGAGTCGACGGAGACTTCCGCCACGCTTGCGCAGGAGCATCTCGCCGCGTGCGAGACGTGCGCGCTCAAGCTCACGCAGCTCCAGTCGCTCGAGACGACGCTCGCCGAGGCGCTGGTGAGCGACCGGGACGATGCCTTCTTCGAACGACTCACGAAATCGATCGAGGAGCGGGTGGAGAAGCAGGGGAGGAAGACGCTGGCGGCCGCGCTGCCGGCGCCAGTCCCGGAGCCGATGCCCGTGCGCGAGATACTGCCCGAGCCGGAGCGGCGACCTGTACGAACGGTCCGTGAGGCTCACGCTCCACGCGCGATCGTCCGGGAGGCCGCGACCGCCTCCTCCGGATTCCCGTGGGGCGCAGCGCTCGTCATGTTCGCGCTCGCGGGAGGCGTGGCGGCGCTCATTTTCGGAAACGAGCTCGTATCGTATTGGATCGGGACATCGGGACTCCACGGAAGCACGCCGGTGGCCGCAGATCAGATCGCCTCGCGCGAGGTTCTCGCGGCGGGCGACCGGACGGCGACCTCAGCCTCGCTCAACGGCAATCCGGCCGTGGTGCCGCCACCCTCCGATCAGGAAGAAGCGCTGCCCTCGGCCTCGACGAAGCCGCACCGGGATCCGGCCAAGGAGCTCGAGCCCGTGGTGGAACCGAAGTCCGAAGGAGACGTGCCGGATTCGGTGGCGGTCTACGAAGCGGTGGCGGCGGAGTGGGAGAGCTCGCTCGCGTCCTTGCACGGGGACGACTATCAGACGGCTCGGTTCCAGCTCGCGGAAGCGCGGTACCGCGTGTGGCAGCTCGATCCGAGCGAGCAGCACGGGACGAAGCTCTCGGGCGCGGTGAGGGCCTATCTCGTCGGGGCCCCCCCGGGCCCCGAACGGGATCAGGCGATGCGTTGGCTCACGGAGGTGCAGGGAACGCGCTACTAGGCTCCCCGCTCCCCGAAGACGCTCAGTGGGCTCCCGTGGAGTCGTGCGTCGCGGCGGGCGGCGGTGTTGCGGGCGTCGCCGGTTCCGCTGCCTTCTCCGCCGGCTTCCCTTCCGCTCCTTCCTTCGGAGTCTTCAGGGTCTCGAGCCATGCGGCGAGCGCCTCGCGCTCGTCCTTGGTGCCGCGGAAGCGGATCGGATGCATCCTGCCGTCGATCTTCTCCTCCCGCTGCAGCCATTTCTCGATCCACTCGTGTTCCCGGTCCACCCCGACGCTCGAGAGATCGGGCGGCTTGTGCTTCGCAGTCTTGGATACGGGAGCGCCCGATTTCTTGATGCTCTCGGACGCCACGGAGTGACACGAGCGGCACTTGTACTTCGTGAAGATTCCCTTCCCCTGGGGCGCTTTGTCCGATTCATCCGCGAAGGCGCGCGCTCCCAGCACCGACACGAAGGCGAGGATGAGGAAAGCCGATCGATGACGGGTCATGATCGTTTCTCCTATCAGGTTTACCCATCGGGCACGCGGGGATCCGACACGACTAGCTTAGCACCTGGGCACCGGAAGCGGCTTCTTCTTCCGGGTCACCCACAGGACGGCGGTCGTCCAGTTCGGAAAGAGGTCCAGCGCCGGGACGAGCTCCGCGACGAAGCTCGGCAGGAACGCGAAGTGCCAGCCCAGGAGCAGAACGAGGATGACGCCGACGAGAACGTCCACCGCGTCCTCGATCGGGGAGGCGGCGCCCCCGAAGAAAGCGGGGATGAGCAGGATTTGTACGGCGTCGGCCGCGGCGGCAATCCCGCGCGCGGCCCAGATGCGGGCTCGCGGGCTCATGCCCACAAGGATAGCCTAGATCAGGGGGTCCGCTCTCGGACGACGAGGACTCCGCTCATCTTGTGCATCATGATCGAGCAGGAGTACGTGTACGTGCCGGCCAAGGTCATCGCGATCGGGGCGCTCTTCGAGCCGGGAGCGATGTTTCCCGTGTCCCAGGGGAGGGGGGACTCCTTCCGGGTCGAAGTGTGGGCCATCGTGTCGTTGTTCTTCCACGCCACCTTCGTCCCGACGTAAACGGTGTCGGTGCCCGGCGAGAATGCCTTGTCTCCCATCTGGGAGCTGTTCCCCCGGATGGAGATGACCTCCTCGGCGCCCGCGTCCGGCGCCGGCGGATTGGATTTCGTGTTGCACGAGACCGCGGCGAGCGCCATCGCGGCGAGGGCGAGTCGTCGAAGCGCGGGCGGGACGGACGTCATGGAAGGGCCTCCCTTGGATCGTCTGCTCGGAATCGTTCCGGCTCTTCCTCCCTACAACGAGCGGGGACGGAGTTCGTGACCGCCTCCCGCTATTTGCGGAAGAACACTCCGAGGTAGTAGGGCCAGACGATCAGCGCCAGAGCACCCTTCCAGAACGCCAGGCGCAGGAACCCGATCGTGAAGAGCCAGCCGATGAACCAGAGCGGACCGATGATCGCGCCCGAATCCGCCGAACGGCAGTGGACCCTCAGCTCATCCGCCACGTCGACCTCCCTTTCCCTTCACCTTCTTCCATCGCATGTTCCCTGGGTCATCGGTGCCCCCGGCCCGGAGCGGCTTGATGTACTCGATCTCGTAGCCAGGACGCCCTTCCGGCCATCCCGTGAGTCGCTCGAACTCTCCCTGCGCGCGCGTGCGCGCCGGGTGCCCGGGCGGCTTCGCGGCGTGGCGCGCGGGGTGCCGTTTCGCGGCGTGTTTTCGCTTCGCGGGGGCGGCATGTGCGGTTCCGTCGGCGAGCACGAGCGCCAGCAACACGGCGAGCACGGCCGGAGCGAGGGAGTGGAGCCTGGGAGCCCGCATGGGCGGTATGGTCCGACGATCGGGGACGCAATGCAAGCGCCGCCCTCACCTGAGCTTCAGCGTGGGATCTCGAGAATGCGAAGGGGCGGTCCGTCGGGCTGGACGCGACGCAGGAGAGGAAGGGAGACGTTGTAGACGGGGGTTCCGGTGCTCGTCCTGCCCTCGGGACGACCGTGGTGCGCGTGGCCGTGGAACACCGCCGCCACCTGGAAGCGGTTGAGCGGTTCCTCGAGGCGGCTCGATCCCAGGAACGCATGGATCTCCTGCGGCTCCCCCTCGACCGTCTCGACGATCGGCGCGTAGTGAAGGAGCGCGACCCGCGCCTCGGCCCTGAGCTGGGCCAGGGCGGCGCCGAGCTTGAGCGATTCTTCCACCGCCTCGCGCACGAACTGCTTCACGATCGCCTCACCCCAGGGCTCGAGCACGCGCTTTCCGAATCCGGTCGCGAATCCCTTGACCCCCGCGAACCCGATGCCGCCAACCTCGACGCCGTCGCCGTCCAGGACCCGGATCGGTGAGTCGCGAAGGACCCGCTTGATCTCCTCCTGCTGGTCGGAGTGGAAGTCGTGGTTGCCGAGTACCGCCAGGATCGGGATCCGGAGACGCGAAAGCTCCTTCCCCAGCTCGATCGCCTCCTCCGGAAGGCCGTGATGGGTCAGATCTCCGCAGAGCAGAAGCACATCCGCACCTTCGGCCGCCTTGACGAGCCCTGGCACAACTGATGCGTCCATCCCGTGGGTGTAGTGGACGTCCGCAACCGCGGCAACTCGAAGCGCTTGGCCGTTTGGGTTCGCCGGCATGTCTCTAGTCTCCGGTCGGAACGAGGAAAGCTGGGACGAGTGTGATGCAGAAACTGGGCCCGAAAAAGAGAGCGTTCTTCGCCAGCGTCTTACAGTCGCTCCGCGAGGCGCGTTTCCCCTTTCTGGTGGGAGGGGGTTACGCGATGAAGCGCCACACGGGAATCGACCGTCCGGTGCGCGATCTCGACGTGTTCGTGGATCCCTCGGACGTGGAGCCGATCCTCCGGCGCTTCTCGGAGCTCGGGTATCACACGGAACTGACGTTCCCACACTGGCTCGGCAAGATTTACAAGGACCGGGACTACGTCGACGTGATCTTCAGCTCAGGGAACGCCGTCTCGACGGTGGATGACCTCTGGTTCCGGCATGCGGCGGAGGATTACGTCATGGGCGAGCACGTCCGCCTGTGCCCGGCCGAAGAGATGATCTGGTCGAAGGCGTTCATCATGGATCGGGACCGCTTCGACGGGGCGGATGTGATCCATCTCGTGCTCGCGCGCGGACTCGACATGGATTGGAAGCGCCTCCTCCAGCGGTTCAGGCCCCATCCGCTCGTGCTCCTCACCCACCTCGTGCTCTTCCAGTACGTCTATCCCTCGGAAAAGGATCGGATCCCCGGGTGGGTCTGGGACGATCTCCTCGGTCGGCTCGAAGGGGAGCGCCAAGGCGTGAACGGGGCGCATCCGGTCTGCCGCGGCACGCTGATCTCGCGGGGGCAATACCTGGACGCGATCGCGCGGGGATACCGGGACGCGCGGCTTCCCCCCGAGGGAACGATGCGCCTCGAGGATGTGGAGCAATGGACCGAAGCGGCGAGGGTCGAGGGGAAGCTGCTCTAGGGTGCGCTACTCGTAGCGGAGCGCGTCGATCGGCCGCAGGCGGGCGGCCCGAACCGCGGGCAGGAGACCGAATCCCACCCCGACCGCGGAGCAGAAGAGCAGCCCGATCACCGCCCATTCGAGCGGCACGCTGACCTGGAACTTGGTGAAGACGGCGACGAGGTTCCCGAGCCCGAACCCGACGAGCACGCCGAACGCGCCGCCGATGTTGCAGAGCACCACCGCCTCCAACAGGAACTGGGAGAGGATGCTCGACGAGCGCGCCCCGAGCGCCTTGCGGATCCCGATCTCCCGCGTCCGCTCCGTCACCGCAACCAGCATGATGTTCATGATGCCGATCCCCGCGACCACCAGGGCGATGATGCCGATCACGAACGCCGCCAGCTTCACCCCCATGCTCATCTTGTTGAACTGGGTGATCAGGCTCTGGCTCGTGAAGAAATCGAAGTTGTCGGGGTCGCCGGGTTTCAGCCCGCGGTCGCGGCGCACGACCTGGCGCGTCTCCTCGATCGCGTCCTGGAGCAGCTCCGGGGTCTTGGAGCGGACCGTGATGTTGACCGACCGGGGGAAACCGTCCTTCCCCACCATGCCGTACGTGTTCATGAAGGTCGTGACCGGCATGAGGACGTAGTTGTCGAAGTTCCCACCGAAGGCCGATTTCTTCTCGTCGAAGACTCCGATGATCTCGTACTTCCTCCCGTCGACGCGGAGGTCCTTCCCCACCGGGTCGCTGAACGGGAAGAGCTTCCTCGCGATCGCGTAGCCGATGACCACCACCTTGCGGGCGCTCATCAGGTCGATCTCGGAGAGGTTCCGCCCCAGGCCGACGTAATGCGTGTTGTTGGGGGCGTACTCGGGGGTGCCTCCGCAGATCGCGAGGTTGGGATTCGTCGACTCGCCCTTGTACTGGGCCATGAAGCCGAAATCCCAGAGCTCCGAGCCGACCAGGTCCACCGTCTGGACGTGCTCGCGGATCGATTGCGCGTTCTCGACCGTGAGCGGGGGGCGCTTCATCGCGTTCCGGCGCTCCTCGGGAGAATGGAATCCCCCGGCGGGCCACTTCTGCACCTGGAAGACCTGGGCGCCGAGCACGCTCATCTCCCGCTCCATGGTCGCCTGCACGACGGAGATCGCGGTCATGACCGCGATGATGGACGCGACGCCGGCGACGATTCCGACGAGCGTGAGGGTGGAGCGGAGCTTGTTCGCGAGGATCGCTCCGAGCGACATGAAGAAGGTGTCACCGGGACGCATGGAGCCCTCCGGAGCAGCGGCTATTCATAGCGGAGCGCCTCGATCGGATCGAGCGTGGCCCCCCGGTACGCCGGGGCCACGCCGGCCAGGACGCCGACGGCGACCGAGACGAAGACGGCCACGAACAGGATGGGGAGCGAGATGCTCGCGGGCATGAGCGCGGCGTTGATCACCAGCGTGAGCACGGAGGCGAGCGCGATCCCGATCGACCCTCCGAGGAGACAGATCGCCGAGGACTCGAAGAGGAACTGGAGGAGGATGCTGCGGCGGGTGGCGCCGATCGCCTTGCGCACCCCGATCTCGCGTGTCCGCTCGGTGACCGAGACGAACATGATGTTCATGACGCCGACCGCTCCGACGAAGAGCGAGATGCTCGTGATCACGAGCCCCACGAGGATCACCACCCCCATGGTGTTGTTGAAGGCGCCCACGAGGGTATCGAGCTTGTTGATCGAGAAATTGTCCGGTTCCGCGGGACGCAGCTTGCGGATCTTCCGCATCTCCCCCGTCACCTCGTACTCGAGGTCGCGCACCGCCTCCTGGCTGGGAGCCTTCACCGCGACGTTCACGTCCTGACGCCCATGGGCCCCGCCGAAGGCTCGCACGTAGGAGGTGATCGGGACATAGATCTGGCGGTCGAAGTTCGGGCCTCCGAGGAAGCTCCCCCCCTGCTTCTCCATCACGCCGATCACGCGAAACGACGTGCGGTCGATCTTGAGGACCTTGTTCAGAGGGCTCGTGCCGTGGAACATCCCCTCCTTCACGTCGGAGCCGATCACGCACACGTCCTTCTTGTAGTTGACCTCGAAGGGAAGCAGGAAGCGTCCCGTCTCGGGCTGGACGCTGGAGAGGCGGGATTGCTTCTCGGTCGTGCCGAGGATCATCACCCCTTCCATGGTCTCGTCCCGGTACTTCACGTCGTGGGGCGCCGACATCGTCGGGTTGACGATCGCCCTCCCGCGCAGCTTGTCCTCGAGCACGCTGGCTTCGCGCAGCTCGAGGTTCGGGCGGTTCCGGAAGAGGAAGAAGTCGTTCATGACGACCCACGGCATGCGGGACACGTAGATCACGTCCGTGCCGACCGCGGAGAAGGTCTCGCGGAAGCGGTTCTGGAGGCCGTTCGCGGCGGTCATCGTGAGCACGACCGCGACGATTCCGATGATGATGCCCAGCGTGGTGAGCGCGCCGCGCGCCTTGTTCGCGCGCAGCGCCCGGAGCGCGATCTTGAGCGACTCCCGGTAGTCGAGCGATCGGTTCATCGCCTTATCCCTGCGGTCCCGGCCCCCGCCGCTGTTCCGGCTTCTTGGCGTTGTTCACGGTCACGACGGCGCCGTTCTCGAGATCCTTCGAGATCGCCCGGTAGCTGCCGGTCACCACCTCGTCCCCTTCGCGGAGCCCGTCCAGGATCTCGATCCGCTCGTCGCTCTGGATCCCCGTGTGGACCGGCCTCGCGACGGCCTTCCCGTTCTCGATCGCGAACACCACCTCGACGAAGCCGTCCTTGTCCGCCTTGTAGAGCCCTTCGGCCTCCTTGCACTTCTCCCCCTTCTTCGCGAGCTGGTCCACCGTGCGGACCGCCACGCTCTGGAGCGGGACGCTCAGCGCGTGGTCGTTGGTCTGCGTGACGATGTCCGCGCTCGCGGTCATGCCGGGCCGGAGCGTCTTGGGAGGGTTGGTGATCGTGATCCGGATCTCGAACTCGGTCTTCTGGTCCGTGGTGCCGGTACCCGCCGACCGCGCGCTGCTCCCGATCTCCGAGACGACGCCCTTCAGGGTCTGGTTGGGGAGCGCGTCCACCTCGACTTCGGCGGGCTGCCCCACCGAGACCGACATGATGTCGTTCTCGTCGACGTTGATCCGCGCCTCCATCACCGAGAGGTCCGCCACGACCAGGATCACATCCTTCTGGAACTGCGAGCCGAGCGCGATCTCCCCCTGCTCCTTGTTGAGCGCGCTGATCGTCCCCGACATCGGAGCGTAGATCGTCGTCTTGGACAGGTCATCCCGCGCCTGCTTCAGGGCGGCGCGCGCCTGCGAGACCTGGTCGAGCGCCGACTTGTGCCTCGCGACCTCGACCTGGAACGTGGCCTGTTTGGCCTCGAACGCGGACTGCGACTCGAGCCCGCTCGCCACGAGCCGCTTCGAGCGCTTGTACTCGTTCTCCGCGGTGACCATGTTCTCGTGGACCAGCGCGGCGTTCGCCTCCGCCGAGCTCACGCTCGCCTCCGCGCTCTCGACGGATGCGAGGTAGCGCTCGCGCGCGAGGCTCACGAGGAGCGCCCCCTTCTGGACCCATTGCCCCTCGACGACGGGGAGCCTCGTGATCTTCGCGCTCACATCCGCGCTGATCTCCACCTGCGTCTTGGGCTGGATCTTCCCGGTGCCGCTGACCTTCTGCACGATCTGCTGACGCTCGACCTTCGCGGTCTGGACCTCCTGGACCTTGTTCCCGCGGCCGCGGAGCGCCATGCCGACCGCCCCGGCGACGACCACGAGGAGCGCGACGCCGATCAGAAGGGGTTTTCGCTTGAGTCTCATGACCGGAGCCTCCCGGTTGGGTGAAGCCTTGAACTTGGGGGTTGGGAAATCGGGATCGCACCCATGAATACGGCGCTCAGCGGACGCAGGTTACGCCGGAGTTGGCTTTTTCGCGGGGGGACGTTCCTTTCCCAGCATGTGTCGATTTGGAAGCGCCCATGATACCCCAAGTAGCCCCGGAGATATAGGAAGTTCCCCCACCTTTCCTGGCACGAGATACGCATCTACGTGCCGCAATGGCAGGAAACCATGAGACCTAGGACCCTTGGACCTTGATCGAGGGGAGCCATCGTGAAGCCGTACGAGCCCGTGAAACGCGCCTGCGTCGGTGACGTGCTCTGCGCCCTGGCACTGCTCGGTGTTGTCATTATGTTCACCAGCTGTGCCGGGATGGGGCGTTTGCAATTTGTTCCACAAACGCTTGCACCGGCGGACACGACGGGGGGTCATCATCCCGAGCGCGCGCTGCGCCACACGCAGCCGATCCAGGCGCTCATGTTCGGTCCGGACACCCTGATCGGCTTCCAACCTGGATCGGGAGATTCGTCGCGGCGCTACCTCGGGCGACTGTTGGACGGCTACACGGCCGACACCTTGAACGTCATTCTCATGGGGGACAACCGCCCCGGGCTCCGCACCACCCGGCTCAACAACGAATTCGCGATCATCCGTCAGGGGCTGTCCTTGAATCCGCTGCGGATCGGGCGCGCGCTGATCACGATTCCCTGGGCGCTCGCGAAAGGGCTGTACCCCGATCTCGGGCTGATTCGCGACATCCCGCAGTTCGCGCGCTCGATGCCGACCTGGGGGCGTGAGAAGCAGGTGCTCCACGCGGTGCTCGCGAAGCTCGACACGCTGAAGACGCAGAAGCGCGTGGTCGCGTGCGCGATCAATACCGGGGACCTCGTCTACGATGGCAGGCGCCCTGCGCACTGGGAGCGTTTCCTGCGACTGACCCGGCCGCTCTCCCAACGCGTGCCGTACTTCGCGGTCGCCGGAAATCACGAGAAGACCTGGACCGTCGACGGCCTGGCGAACTGGCGCACGGCCACCGGGCTCCCGATTGCCGGGGACCGCATGTACTACTGCTTCGACTCCGCGGACGGGTGGGTCCGTTTCATCGCGCTCGACTCGAACCCGATCACGCACCCGGGCGTGCACTGGTCCAAGGAAGTACAGGTCAAGTACTCGAAGGAGCAGTTCGACTGGATGAGCGCGCGGATCAAGGAGCACCGTGGACCGTCGGTCGTCTTCATCCACAGCCCTCCATTCTCCGCCGGCTACCATCGCGACGAGTGGGAGATGGATCCGGTCATGCGCGCGCGTCGCGACCAGATGATCCGGGCGATGAAGGAATCGGGAATCTCGGCGCTCGTCTCCGGACACGAGCACGACTACGAGCGCGCCCTGATGACCTTCCCCGACGGCAGCGTCTTGATCACGACGGTGCAGGGAGGCGCGGGCGCGCCGCTGCATCCGCTCCCCCCGCCGCAGCAGGCGGCCCAGCTCTTCTCCGCCTACAAGGTCGCCGGAGGGACGATCCAGGAGAAGAACGTCTACACCGCGGTCATCAACAACTTCACCTTCCTTCGGTTCTGGTTCGGAGGGGGCGAGCTGCAGACGTACGCGGTTCTCAAGGACGGCTCGGTGAAGCTGGTCGACCTCGTGAAAATCGATCTCAAGCGATACGGCGTTCCGAAGATCGACCAGAAGAAGGTCCCGATCGCACCGACCGCGCCGGCGAGCCCGCCGAAGATGGCTGTGGAGATGAAACACGGCATCCACGCCAAGCCGGACACCACGTCGGCGAGCCGCCGCCTGGAAACCCATCCCGCTCCCGGCGCCAAGAAGGCCGTGAGGCCCGCGAGGGTGACGACTCCGCGTCACCACTAACGCTTGGCGGCCTCCATCTGAGCCCGGATTTCGGCCATCTTCTCGCGGTTCGGACCATAGACTCCCGGAGGCGTCCCTCCGGCCATCCGGCAGAGGAGGACCAGCTGGGCTCGGTGATGGATGGAATGGTGCAGGAGCGCGCCCCAGAGCACGATCCGAATCGTCATCGGCGTGCCGTCGAAGAAGGCGACGTTCTCGTCCAGCTCTTCGTTCCGAACCTTCGCCAGGCGCTCGACCGCCAGCTCGTGAACCTTGCGGTAGCCAGGCGCGAGCAGGCGGACCTCGCGGGGCCGCACCAGCTCCGGCAAGTTGTCTTCAAAGGAGAATCTCCGCTCCACCACACCGTAGCTCAAGCAGCCGTCGATCTCGCTCAGGTGCCATGCCATTTCCCCGATGGACCGCCCCTCCGGATCGGGCCGGAAGTTGTACTGATCCGGGGGAAGGGATTCGAGCACGCGAAGTGTCTGCTTGGCTTCGTGCTCCCAGGTCGCGCGAAACGTGTCGATCTCGTTCATGTGAGCCATGGCAACCTCCAGGAATCCGCGGGTCGGATGTTCCGTGAACAGCCCTCAAAGGCTAAGCCCGGCACGAGCATTCTTCCAGGTGCAATCGGATCGGACTTCGCGGCCCGATCTGATACGATGGCCCTGGAAGAGCAGTCCTTCACGCAAAGGAGGCGGGCATGTCCGATCTTGGGAAGCGAATCACGAAATCCCTCCCGCTCGCTGCGTTGATCGCCGCAGCGGTGCTCGGCTGCGGAGGCGGGCTCGACAGCCGGACCGACGGCGGCGCCACGGTGCGCCAAACCCAGCCGGTCGCGGGGCACGCCGCGTCCGTGGACGTGACCTATTACTACATGCCTGGCTGAATGATCTGCGCGCGGCTGAAGCCCGCCGTGAGCGGGCTCGAGCGGGAATTCCCCGGCAAAGTCAAAACCCACAACGTGGACGCCACCGAGGCCCGGGATGCGGTCTCCGAGCTCGGCTTCAAGTCGCACGGGCTCGTGATCCGCGGCCCCGACGGCCAGGTGCTCTGGAAGCAAGCCGATCACGAAGTACGGATCGATGACGTGAAGGGAGCGCTGCGCGAGATCTTGAGGAGCTGAGCCGGTGCTGCTACGCTTCCCGCGTCATGTCCTCCGCTTCATCCCGTAGATCGCTCTGGAGCGCGTTCGCCTTGCCGGCGATCGCGCTCTTCCTCTCGGCCCCCACCCTCGCGGCTCCACGCGTGCCGCCGTGGGGACTCAACTTGGGCTACCTCGACGGTTCCGCCAAGCCGGGCCAGGATTTCTACAGCTACGCCAACGGGGCTTGGCTCAAGACGGCCGAGATCCCCGCCGATCGCCCCGCCGCCGGAGTCGGGCTCGAGCTCAACAAGGAGAACGAGGAGCATCTCAAGGCGATCATCGCCGGGCTCCACACGCGGACGGATCTCAGCGCCGAGGAGCAGAAGCTCCGAGATCTGTACGACGCCTACATGGACGAAGCGCAGATCGAAGCGAACGGATTGAAACCGGCGCAGGGAGATCTCGACCGGATCGCGGCGCTCAAGACGCGCGAGGACGTGGTCCGCGTCATGAGCGATCCGAGCCTGCGCCTCGGCGGGCCGTTCGGCATGTTCATCGCCGCCGATGACAAGAATCCCGATGTCTATACGGTGAAGCTCGTGCAGTCGGGGCTGGGGCTTCCCGACCGCGACTACTACCTACGCGAGGACAAGGCGCTCGCGGCGACCCGCGACGCCTATCGGAAGTACTTGGCGCAGACGCTGTCCTCGATCGGCGCGAAGGACGCGGATCGGCGCGCGGAAGCGGTCTACACGATGGAGCGCTCGATCGCGGACGCCCACTGGCCGGCGGCGGACCGGCGCGACGCCGAGAAGACCTACAACCCGATGACGATTCCAGAGCTCCGGAAGCTCGCGTCCGATTTCCCATGGGAGGCGTACTTCCAGTCGGCTGGGATCCCGCTCCAAGCCCGCGGCCAAGACCGCCCGGTCGTCGTGGGTGAGAAGAGCGCGTTCCCGAAGATCGCGAAGGTCTTCGCGTCCACGCCGGTTCCCGTGCTGCGCGACTACCTCACGATCCGCTACGTCCACGGCATGGCGCCCTACCTCCCGCACGCGTTCGACGACGCCGACTTCGCCTTCTACGGCGTCCAGCTCCAGGGGCGCTCGCGGCAGCTGGATCGGCCGACGCGCGGAGCCCGCGTCCTCGACAACCGGATGGGAGAGGCGCTCGGAAAGATCTACGTCGCGACGTATTTCCCCGCGGAATCCAAGGCCAAGGTCCGGGCACTCGTGGACAACCTCCTCCAGGCGTACGAGGAGGACCTGAAGACCTTGCCGTGGATGACCGCCGACACGAGGGCCAAAGCGCTCGAGAAGCTCCAGCACTTCACCGTGAAGGTCGGTTACCCCGATCACTGGCGCGACTACACGGCGCTCGCGATCCGCCGCGACGATCTGATCGGCGACATCAAGAACGCGATCGCGTTCGACTGGAATCGCGAGGTCAAGCGGATCGACGAGCCGGTCGACAAGACCGAATGGGGCATGACCCCGCCGACCGTGAACGCGTATTACAACGAATCGGCGAACGAGATCGTGTTCCCCGCGGGCATCCTCCAGCCTCCGCAATTCGACGCCGAGGCGGACGACGCCGTGAACTATGGATCGGTGGGCGCGGTGATCGGCCACGAGATCAGCCACGGGTTCGACGACCAGGGCTCGAAGTACGACGGGTTCGGCGTGCTGCGGCAGTGGTGGACGGAGGCGGACCGGAAGAACTTCGACGAGAGGACGACCGCGCTCGCGCATCAGTACGACGAATACGAGCCGATCTCCGGGCTGCACATCAACGGCAGGCTGACCTTGGGCGAGAACATTGCCGATCTGGCCGGGCTCGTGATCGCCCACAAGGCCTATCGGATCTCCCTCCATGGGAAGGAAGCTCCGGTGCTGGACGGTCTCACCGGAGACCAGCGCTTCTACATCGCCTTCGCCCAGAGCTGGCGGTCCAAGATACGCGAGGCCAGCACGCGGCAGCGGCTGCTCTCGAACCCGCACAGCCCGCCGGAGTACCGCGTGAACGGCGTCGTGAGGAATGACGACGGATGGTACGCGGCGTTTCCGAACATCGGGCCGCAGGACAAGTTCTACCTTCCGCCGGAGCGCCGCGTCCACCTCTGGTAGACGGTCATCTCCGGATCGTCAGCCTTCCGATCGCATCCCCTTCCGCCGTGCGCACCCGGTAGAAGTACATCCCCGAAGGGAGCCGTTTCCCGAACCGGTTGGTTCCGTCGATCGCGATCGGATGAACCCCCGCCGGCAGATCCGAAGACTGGAAGAGCGTCCGAACCGTGCGCCCCGAGAGGTCGAAGAGCTGCACGGTGGCCGGTCCCGATCGGGACGTCACGAACGTGAGCGTGCCGGTGGGGTTCGGAGGGTTCGGCGCGACCGAGGCGCTCAGGGTGCCGCTCGACACGACCTCGAGACGGAGCGTCCCGAGAACCCGCCTCCGGCCTTGAGCCCTCCCTGGATCACGGCGGTCACCGCGTGGAGTCCCGGAGGAAGCCCGGCGAAGAGGGCGCCGAGATCGGACTTCGCCCAGCACGCCTCGACCGACACAGCACCGGGCGCGATCGTTCCGACCGCCGACGCGCGGCCCCCCGCGTACGTCATCCCGATCGTGGCGAGATCGACGTCACTGGCGGCGAACGCGCCGGACGAAGGCACGATGGACGCGCACCACGTAGGCTGCCCTGAATCGAGACGGAGCACGGTGCTCGCGGGGGTCAGGACCACCGAGTCCGCCGAAGCGCCGCCCGCGGGAGTCACGACGATCGTGGTGCTCGTCTGGGCGCTCGCCCCCGCGAGGTCGGTCGCCGTGAACGTCACGCCGTACGATCCCGCCGTCCCATCCCCCGGCGTCCAGGAGAAGCTCCATACGCCGTTGCCCGCGGCGAGGAACGAGGCTCCTGCCCCGAGCGGCGCCGCGGCGACGGAGACCGAGCCTCCCTCAGGATCGGAGGCGGAGACGGTGAATGAGATCGTGGAGCGCTCGGCTCCGGTGACCTGCGACGGCGCGGCGACGTTGGGAGGAGCGTTCGCGGTTCCGCATCCCGAGCCGCCGATGTGGACGTTCCAGGACCGGCTCTCCGTCAGCCACTGAGCGCGCTGAGCCTCGTCCTGCACCCAGGGCGTGTCGTCGCGGACGGTGACGGTGAGCACGTGGTCCCCCAGCGGGAAGGAGCCGCCGCACAGCGAGAGGGTGGTCCCGGTCTGCCCGGCGATCGCCCTGCCGTCGAGGGCCCACTGGATCGGAAGAGCGCGCCCGGGGAGAGCCACGGGAGTCACGAAGACGGTCGAGCGCTCGTCGAGGGTCGTGCCGGCGGGCGTGGCGTCGTCGATCGGACGGACGATGCGATACATCTGGAGGATCAGGCTCTCGACCGAGGGCAGATTGAAGGGGGAGCCGAGCGTCCGCATCTTCGAATCGGCCGTGGGGCGATAGATGCCGCGCTGGCTGTAGTCCGCGCCTTCATACGTGTCGACGAGCCCGCCGAAACCGATGCCTTGGTTGCCGAGCCAGCGGGCCCACTTCGAGCCGGCGCTCGCCATCGACCGTGCGTCGAGCGTCGAGACGTTCGGCTCGGGCGGCTCCGGCCCGCTGTACCGGGTCGCTCCGCCGTAGTCGTATTCGTCCGCCAGGTTCCCCAGGCTGTGCCCGGTCTCGTGGACCGCGATCTCGGGAGCGTAGTCGTTTCCTCCTGCGAAGGTCGCGAGGTCGCTCGTGGTGTAGCCGGCGCCGCCGTACGTCGACGAGTTCGCCACCGCGAACACGTGGTCGACGTCCGGGGCCGCCGCGGCGAAGCTCATCGCTTTGTCGACCGAGACGCAGAGCAGCCGGTCGATGCCTCCGCAATAGAAGCCCATGTCCAGCGCGGTGTTCCGAAGCGTGCCGTAGGGATCGTTGTCCACCCCCGATTCCTTCGAGACCACGTCCACGCGGTGGGCATTGAAGAAGGTGCGGTAGCTCGCGAAGGGCTCCTGCGAGAGCAGGCTTTGGAGCCCGCGCGCGACATCCGCAGCGTACGTGCCGAGCTCGGAGTCGAGGTAGCCGTCGCCGACATAGACGAGGTCGATCCGGTTCGACGAGGGGCCGTTGGTCAGGATGGTCGTGCTGGGTGCGGCGACTCCGTCGGACGGGGCGGGAAGGGCGGCTTCGGCCGAGGGAAGCGCGACGAGGGTGCGGTCCCCCGCGAGCGCGCCGCGGTCGTTCACCCAGTCGTAGAAGACCTTCTCGAGGGCGAGCCGAGGAAGCCGCGACTCCCCCACCGAGACCTCGAGCCAGAGCGAGCCGCGCTCGAGGAGCTCCGGGGGAACGGGGCCGTATCGGACCGAGTAACGCCCCTCCCGAGGGGAGACCGTGACCGGCCCGAACGGGCCAGCCACCAGGCTTCCTCCGAACGGGGCATCGTAGAGCCGGAACGCGAGAGGGACGGAACCGACCACCGGGTTTCCGCTCCGGTCGCGAAGGTGCCCCTGGAAGCCCAGCATCTTCGTCGCCGGCTCTCCCAGCGCAAATCCCGGGATGAGGAGCAGGGCCAGGACGAAGGATATCGGCGTCACGAAGCGGCGGGAGTCCACCTCCGCTTCATCGGCCGTTCGTCGTGCTTTCTGGACTTCGGAACGCTATCGGGCGATGACGAGGCGCCCCGTGGTGGAACCCTCCTGGGTCTGAATCCGGAAGAAATAGATCCCCGAGGAGAGCGGGTGCCCAGCGAGATCGAAGCCCGGCACGCGCAATCCATGCGGGCCGGCCGGAAGCCGGGAGACATCGAGGAGCGTCTGGACCAGCCTGCCTCCCGTGTCGAAGATCTGCACCCGGGCGAACCCGTCCTGGGTCGTGAAGAAGGAGAGCGTGCCCTCGTCGTGGGAGGGGTTCGGCGATACCGCGGCCGCGAGGGGACGAGAGCTCGCGACGACGTCGAGGGCCAGGGCGCCCGAGAAGCGTCCCCCGGATCCCACGTTCCCTTCGATCGTGACGGTGACCGGGTTGTGTCCGGCCGGGAGCGAGGAGAAGAGCGACCTGAGATCGCTCTTGGACCAGCAGGCCTGGATTTCCGGTATCCCGTTTCGATCTTGATCGCCGGACAGAACCGTCTTGTCCTGGATCGCGCCGATCGCGAGGATTCCGTACTTCACGACGATCGAGCCAAGATCCACGTCCGTGAGCGCAAAGCTCCCGGGCAGCGCCTCGATGTGCGCACACCAGACCGGCTGTCCGGATTGGAGACGCACCACCGAGCTCTTCGAGAAGAGGCGCACGTCGTAGGCCGCCTGCACCGTCGCGGTGGTGGTTGCGGCGGCGGTCAGGATCGGAACGCCCGGATCGGGCGAGCCGCCGTCATCGATCGAGAGCGTCGCCGTATAGACCCCTCCGGCGGCGTACGCGTGGTCGGGATCGGGGGATGTGGAGTCGGTGCCGATCCCGTCGGTCGCATCGAAATCCCAGGAGAAGCGCAGGTCGTTGCCGTCGGGATCGGCCGAGCCGCTGCCGACGAAATGGATCGCCACGCCCGCCACGCCCGCGTAAGGGCCGCCCGGATTCGGCACCGGGGGCCGATTCCGATCGCTCACCGCGACCGCCGTCTCGGCCGACGCCTCGGCACTGCTCGGGTCGGTCACGAGGAACCGGATCCGGTAGGCGCCTGCCTGCGTGAAGTCGGGCGTCCACGTGAAGGTGCCGCTCTTGTCGCCGTGGTCCACGAAGGTGGCTCCGACCGGTCCGCTCGAGGTCTTGGTGAGGGTGAGCGGGTCGCCGTCGGCATCGGTCCCATGGACGTCGAAGGCCAGGAGCTTACCCTCTTCACCCGCGATCGACTCGGGGGCGGAGAGCAGGGGCGCCAGCTCCACGTCACGCACCACGATCCCCGTCAGCACGGTGGTTGCGAGCGCGTTCGACGCGGTGAACGAGACTGTGTACGTCCCCGCTTGGGAGTAGCTCGGACTCCACGCGAAGAGGCCGGACGAGCGATCGGGGGCCGGCGTGAACCCGGCGCCGGCGGGCAGCGGAGCGGCCGCGAGCGCGGCGATCGGCTCCCCGTCGGGATCGGACACGGTCACGGTGAAGCCGAGCGCCGCTCCCTCGTCCACGGTGCGTGAGACCGGAGCCTCCACCGAGGGAGCACGGTCGACGTTGTCGATCGTGATCGGAACGACCGAGCTCCCCGTCTCGCATTCGGTGACGACGACTCCGCTCACCACGGTCGCCCGGCACGCGCTCTGCGCCGCGATCGTGATCGCGTACTCCCCCGCTTGCGCGTAGTCCGGACTCCACGCGAGCGTGGCGCCCGTCTTCCCCGAGTGAACCGTGAAGGTGGCGCCCGGGGGCAGCGGCCTCGCGGTGAGCGAATCGATCGGCTGCCCGTCGGGGTCGGAGGCCGACACGTCGAAGGAGAGCGGCGCCCCCTCGGGGCCGCGGACCGAGGCGGGCGCCGTCACGGCCGGCGTGCGCGGGACATCGGTCACGGTGATGGCGGTGTTCGCCGCTCCCTCGAGAGCGTTCGAGCACCGAAAGGTGACCGTGTAGACGCCCGCCTGATCGAATGCCGGCCTCCATTCGAAGAGCCCCGCCCCCGTCCCTGGGTCACCCGAGAATGTGGCGCCCGGAGGCACGCCGCTCGCCTCGAGCGTTTGAAGCGCGTCTCCGTCGGGGTCGGAGGCGCTCACCGGAAGGCTCAAACGATCCCCTTCGGCGACCCTGTCCGCCGTGGGAGCGATCACCACGGGGGCGCGATCGGTGGGGGTCACGAGGACGCTTGTCTGCGCCGTTCCCTGCGCGCCGCTTCCGTCACGGGCAAGAAAGGCCGCGACATAGCTGCCAGCCTGATCGTACGAGGGCTGCCAAGAAAAGGTGCCCGTGTTGTTTCCGTGGTCGTCGAAATCCGCGCCCGGAGGCAACGAGGTCACGTCCAGGTACAGCATCTCGCCGTCCGGGTCGCTCCCGGAAACGTCGAAGAGGATCGACGTGTTCTCGCCGCCGGTCACGCTGGCGGGAGCCACGACCGAAGGGGGAAGGTTCACGTTGGTCACGGCGATCTGCGTCGTGATGGACGAGCTGAGGGTGTTGGCTGCGGTGAAGGTCACGGCATAGGAGCCGGCCCGGTCGAATCCCGGCGTCCACTGGAACGTGCCGAGCGTATGCGAAGGATCCTGCGTGAAGGTCGCACCCGCGCTCATCGCGGTCCCCGAGGCCGAGAGGAGCGCGATCGGATCGCCGTTCGGGTCGCTTGCGGCGACCGAAAAGACCAGTGGAGTTCCCTCGGCGACAACCTCGGAGTTGGGCGCCGTCACGAGGGGAGCGCAGTCCCTCGCGTTGGAGCCGCCGATGTGCAAGCTCCACGAGCGCGTCTCGCTCATCCATTGCGATCGCTGCGCGTCGTCCCGAACCCACGGCGTGTTGTCCTGCACCGTGACGGAGAGAAGGTGATCGCCCACGGCGTAGGTGCCCGTACAGAGGTGGAAGGTCTCCTGGGTTTCGCCCGGGATGGGAGTTCCGTCGACCGACCACTGGATGTCGAGACGATGCCCCAGAGGGTCGATCGGGTCGACGAACGCCGTGGAGAATTCGTCGAGCATCGTCCCGATCGGCGTCGCACCGTCGATCGGCCGGACGAAGTGATACATGTAGAGGATGAGGTCCTCGACCGAAGGCAGGTTGAACGGCTGCCCGAGATTCCGCATCTTGGAATCGAACGTCGGCCGGTAGATCCCTTGATAGCTGTACATCCCGCCCTCATAGGTCCCCACCGTTCCGCCAAAGCCCACTCCGGGATCGCCGAGCCAGCGTGCCCACTTGGTTCCCGACGCCGCCATGTGCTCGGCGTCCAGGGTCGACACGTTCGCGGGGACGGGCTCAGGGCCGAAGTACGTGTACGGACCGTCGTACTCGTATTCGTCGGCGAGCTTGCCGAAGCTGTGTCCCGTCTCGTGCACCGTCACTTCCCCCGCCGCCGGGTTCCCCGCCGCGACCGCCGCCAGGCTCGACGCGAAATACCCCGTTCCCCCGTACTTGGCGGAATTCGCGAGCGCGAAGACCGCGTCGATCTCGGGCGCCATGCTCGCGTACTGATACGCCTTCCCGATATCGACGCAGAGGGCGCGATCGACCCCTCCGCAGCCGAAGCTCATGTCGAGCGCGGTGTCTTTGTAGACGCCCAGGGGATCGTTGTCGATGCCCGACTCGTTGGAGACCACATCGACCCGATGCGCGTTGAAGAGCGTGCGATAGCTCGAGAAGGGTTCCTGGGAGAGAAGCACCGAGAGGAGATTTTGGACCTGAGCGGCGTACGTCCCGAGCTCCGAGTCCACGTAGCCGTCTCCGACGAAGACCCAATCGATTCGGTTGGCGGAAGGCCCGTTGCTCAGGATGGTCGTGGCCGCGGTGACGGTCCGCTCCGCCTGGGTCAGAGTCGAGCGCTCCGTCCCGGAGACCAGCGTGCGATCTCCGGCGAGCTTGCCGCGCTCGTCTAGCCAATCGAACGAAACGTCCTCCATCTCCACCCTGCGCGGGGGCGCGCCTTGGAACGAGATCTCCAGCCACACCCGGCGGCCGGCCCACACCCCGGCATCCACCGGTCCGAAGAGCGTCGAATACAGGCCGCCACGGGGAGCGACGCGCACCGGGCCGAAGGGGCCGGCCAGTGAATTCCCTCCAGCCGGAGCATCGAAGACCCGGAAGACCAGATCGACCGGAGCGGTGAGCGGCTTTCCGCCGGAATCCCGGAGGGGGCCGCGGAAGACGAGCATTCGCTGCGCCATCAGGGAGGAGCTCGAGGCCGGGCTCGGCAGGGTGCAGCATGCGAGTGCTCCCAGCACGACCGTGGCGAGCGCGCGGCGGAATGTGCGGGGCCTCACGGGAGAGTCCTCCTTCAGGCAGTGGGGGAGCCCCAAACCCTACACCGCTGATCCGAGCCCGGCAAGGGATTGTCCCTACCGCGTGAGGACCTTCTCCATCCGCGGATCGGGGACGAGCCAGACCACCGCGACCGCCACGTAGAGGGCGACCGCGATCCAGGGGCTGACGAAGGCGAGGGGGATCGCGGCCGCGTAGATCGCCACCGACACGATTCCCTTGAAGTCCTTGCCGATCGCGCGGGCGAGCGCGGATCCGCGCTCGTGGACGGCGAGGAGCGTTCGCACGAGCACGAAGTACGCGGCCCCGGCGCAGAACTGCACGACCCCGTAGAGCGCGACCGGCCAGGTCGCGAAGTGATTCTCACCCATCCAGGCCGTCACGAAGGGAAACAGCGAGAGCCAGAACAGAAGATGCAGGTTCGCCCAGAGAACGTTGCCGCCCACGTGCTGCGCGACCTGCAGCAGATGGTGGTGATTGTTCCAATAGATGCCGAGGAAGACGAAGCTCAGGAGATAGCTGAGGAGAACGGGAGCCAGCGGCCGGAGCGCGGAAGGGTCGGGGCCGTGCGGCACCCTGAGCTCCAGGACCATGATCGTGATGATGATGGCCAGGACGCCGTCGCTGAACGCTTCGACGCGGTTCTTGTTCACGCGCCGACTTTACCAGAAGGGGCGCGAAACCCCAGGCACGCCGTTCTGCGTATCGATGACGAGCAGGTCGTCCGAGCCTCGGAACCGCTCGCCGCTCCTGAGCTTCCCCGTGAGCTCGACGTGATTCGTGCCCACGGTGAGCCGGGGATCGAGCATCGCTCGGGGGAAACGAAGCATCAGATCGGGGATGTGGTCCCCGTCGCGATCTCCCGGGACGACCCACCGGGGATCGGCGGGAATCGAATCGGCGAGCCGGACCGTGGGGACGTCGACCGCCGCCGGATCCCTTCCGTAGAGCTCCACATACGCGATGATCCAGGACTCGCGCGCGCGGGTGCTGATCAGGTGGGGATGGAGCTCGACCTCGGCATCGAGCGTCGCGCCCGAAGCATCCCAGGCTGAAGAGGGCACCGTTTCGGACCGCCCGCCCGCGGCCAAAACCGTGAAGACCGTGCCGAAGGCGAGCGCCCCCCACGGACGAAGCCGATGGAGTTCCATCGTGACCTTCCGATCATGGGGACTGTGGGGTGTGTGCTAAGAACGATAGAGGCGCTTTCGCGTGTTGTCAGGGGGGCTCGGGCTAACGTGACGATTTTCAAGGAGAATGGGTTTGTTCCGGGTGTATAAGAGCCCAATGCTGGGTCCAAAAAGCCTCCTCGGCGGGCTCATGGTCGCTTTGAGCCCCGGCGCCCTTCCCCGGCGTCATCGGCCGGATCCGAAACTCTACCCAGAGCCCCCGCGCAACGCGGTCACGTTCTGGGGGCACGCCTGCGCCTACGTGGACGTGGGCGGGCTCGGCATCGTCACCGATCCCGTGTTCGGCTCCCGCTATTCCCCCTTCCACGGACGCAGAATTCCCACCCCTCCTCCGGACGCCTACCGCCGGGCGCGCATCATCCTGATCTCGCACGCGCACCAGGACCATCTGCAGCCGCGGACGCTCACGCGCTTCCGGAGAGGCTGCACGATCCTCTGTCCGGCGCCGGCGGAGCGGTACGTCCGAGGCCTGGGTCCGAAGCACCGCGTCCTCCGCCTCGGCGAGGAGCATCGCTTCCCCGGAGGGCAGATCATCGCCGTTCCCGCGTACCATCCGGGCGGCCGCTACTCGCGCCGGCCGACGAACGACGGCCGCGCGCTCGGCTTCGTGATCGAGACTCCGGAGATCACGATCTACTACAGCGGCGACACCGAGTACTTTTCGGGTTTCGAGCAGATCGGCAGATTCCACCGCCCCGATCTCGCCATCCTGAACGTGAACGCGCACCTCCTTCCGCGCCGCGCGGTCCAGGCCGCGCGCGTGCTCGGCGTGTCGCGGGTGATCCCCGCGCACACCGGCGCGTACGGCGGGCGGGCGGGACGATTGGGTCGGCGCCTGCACCGAGAATTCCTCGCGCTGGCCGGCCCGCTCGCGGCCCCGCTCCGCGTCGGAAGAAGCCTCGGGTTCGACCGCATGGTCGGATCGACCGCGGAGAACCGCGGGATCTCGATGCGCTTCGCGCTCCGCGGTAGCGAAGCGCCCGCGTTCCGCACCTAGACTTCACGCCGGAAATCAGTCAGGCTTTTCCTCCGATCGCCGGACTCCGTCGGCGACGTGCATTCCTGGCCCGGGTCGAGGAGGGGAATCATGTTCGAGTTCCGCCTGAAGCCGTTCCTGTGCACGCTCGTGTTGGTCCTCGGTCTCCTGTCGGGATCCACCGCGCACGCCTACGTATCCGGCGGCTTGCGCGTCGGCTTCAGCTCGAGCCCCGACCAGGTCGTCATGGGAGGGCAGCTCGAGCTCTCCCCGGTGGCCGAGCACGTCTACATCATCCCGAGCGGCGAGCTGGGTCTCGGTGACCACGCGACGACGCTCGCGTTCAACGGTGACGTCCAGTATCGATTCTCCACGCACAGTGAAATCCTTCCGTACGCCGGGGGCGGACTGACGGTCTACTACATGAACGTGGACGGCGGGGGCAGCGACACCAATCTCGGCGTATGCGCCCTCGGAGGCATCTTCTTCAACCGAAACTCCAGCACCCCGATGTTCGTGGACGTGAAAGCGGGGCTCACCGACGAGGTCCCGGATTGGAGATTTGTATTCGGGCTGAACTTCCGCTAGAGCGAACCGCGCTCCGGGACCGCTACCGGGGGACGTTGCTCGGACTCGCGGTCGGAAACGCGCTCGGGCTGCCGGTCGAATCCTGGCCCCGTGCGGAGATCCGGCGGCGCTATCCGAAGGGGGTCCGCGAGATCGATCCCACGGAGACGAAGCTGCCCTGGGACGACGATCTCGCCCAAGCGGTCATCCTCGCGGAAGCGATCCTCGAGCACGACACCCTCCGGAACGACGACTTGGCCATTCGGCTGGTCGCGTGGTTCGAGTCGAACGGCCGCGGGATGGGCTCGCAGACCCGGGCCGTGATCAACGCGCTGCGGCAGGGCATGCTCCCGTCCGAAGCGGCCCGGCTCGTCTGGGAGCGGGACGGCGGCCAGCCGGCCGGAAACGGCGCGGTGATGCGCTGCGCTCCCGTCGCGATGCGCTGGCCCGGGAACCGCGCCAAGCTCCTCGAGGAGACCGAGACCAGCTCGCGCGTCACGCACTACGATCCGCGATGCGCGTGGTCCGCGTATGCCATCAACCTCGCGATCGCGGAAGCGCTGAACGGAACGACCGCTTCCATCTCCTTCGTCGCGGAGACGCTCGAGCGGTCGGGGGTGGGCCCTCATACCCTCCACGCCGTGCGCGGCGTGTCGGGGCGCGGCCTCGAGCACCTGCGGCTCGACGCGACGGCGATCGGATTCACGCTGAAGGCGATGCAGGCGGGGCTCTGGTGCCTCGAGCATTCCGCCGACTTCGAGGGGTCGCTTCGCGACGTCATCGAGGCGGGGGGTGACACCGACACGAACGGGGCGGTGGCGGGAGCGATCCTCGGCGCGGTGCACGGGGTGGGCTCGATTCCGGAGCGATGGCTCCGCTGCGTGGCCCGGGTCGAGGAGCTGACCTCGCTGGCAGACCGGCTGCTCGACCGGGCGGTCGCTTCCGGAGAGATCTAGGCCGGCACCCGCGCGCCGACGACGGGGACCATCCAGACGGCGTAGCCCTTCGGATCCAGGATATTCGCGATCATCCGGTCGAAGTAGGCCCGCGCTTCCTCGGCGGTCCACCGCGCGTGCTCCGCCACCACCTCCACGTACCCGTCCCGCCATGCCCGGATGATCGCGGCGAACGTCTCGCGCGGCACGCGGAGCGTATCCACCACGACATAATCGATGGTGAGATCCGTCAGTCCCATCCCGACGAGAATCCGGTACACGTGGCGCCCGATGAAGAGGTCGGTTCCGGTCGCCTCCCCGAATCGGGCGGGGCCTTCGTGCCAGAAGACGCGGGGGTCCAATTCCCCTCGCTCGAAGTGGAGCATCCCGTAGTCCTCCGGAATCAGATGGAGCCGCCCGCCCGGGCGCGTCACCCGCACGAGCTCGGCGATCACCCGCTCGGGATGCGGAATCGAATGCATGACGTGCCGGTTCACGGTGAGATCGAACGTGGCGTTCGGGGCGTTGAGCTCGAAGACGCTCTGATTCTCGAACGTGACGCGCGCTCGGTTCGCGGCGCGAGCGCGCGCGGTTTCGAGGCTGGAATCGAGGACATCGACCCCGAGGACCGTGGCGCGCGGGAAGAGATCGGCGAGCCGCACCGAGATCTCCCCCGTTCCGCATCCCGCGTCGAGGATGCGGATGTCGTCTCGCAAGCCGTACCGGAGGATCAGCTCCGATTCCTGCGGCCAGATGGCGCGCGCCTGCGCGTCGAGCGTGCGGACCATGGACTCGTCCGCCATCTGCTTGGCGTGGGGATTGAGGTCGGTCATGGGAGGCCCGCTACTTCAGCACGCAGAACCGGCCGGTTGCACGCTGCCCCGGTCCTTCGAATCGAAAAAAGTAGATCCCAGAGGCGAACGGTGTTCCATCGTCCCGGCGCCCATCCAGCCGAAGCACGTGACGTCCCGCAGGCAGCGACGGATCGTGCAGCACCGTGTGCATGAGCCTGCCTTGCAGGTCGTAGATACGGAGCGTCACGGGTCCGGTGCGCGCGGTAGTGAACGCGACCGTCCCTCCTGGATTGAGCGGATTCGGGGACACGATCACCCCGGACCCGCCGCCGCTCTTCACGACCTCGATGCGGAGCCCTCCCTGGAACGTCCCCAGCGAGAAGTCCCCCGTCACCTGGAGGTCGACAACAGAATGCCCCGGCGGGAGCGTGGCGAAGAGCCATCTGAGATCCGCCTTCGAGAAGCATTGCGAGAGGTCGGGAATGCCATCGTGGTTGGCATCGCCCAGCATCGTGGTCTTCTGCCCGATCGCGTGAATCCACCTACCGCCGTACGCAAGCACGGTCGATTCCGGAACGACGGTTTGGACCTGAACGTCCGGCGGGAACTGAATTTGAAGACACCACACGGGTCTCGAGGAGTCGAGTCGGAGAGTCTGGTTCTGCGGTGATGCGAACGCGCTCACCCGATAGAGCGGCGGGATCGTCACCGTGGTGTATGCTGGGCCGCTGCTCAAGGGGGGACTTCCATTGTCCAGGACCACGAGCTGGACCGTGGTCGCTCCAGGAGGAAACTCCAGGCTGAGGGTCGGTCCCTCGGCGCCATATGGAGAGCTATACGGATAGCTTGGAATGAATCTCCAGAGATAGCGCAGTGGGTCGCCGTCGGGGTCATAGGAACCGGTGCCGTCGATGAGAACGGGGATGCCGAAACGCCCGAAGTACGGCCCGCCGGGATCGGCGACGGGCGCGTGCGGGACATCGTTCACCGTGATGAAGAACGTGTCGCTTTGGGCGCTCAGGGATCCGTCCGATGTGATGACGCGGGCGGGATAGGTGCCAGCCTCGAGAGTGTTCGGCGCGAGGTCGATTTCACCCGTGCTCGGGCCGGTCGTCCCCACCATCATGAAGCTGGGGCCGAGCGTCTTGGTGAAGAAGAGGCGGTCCCCGTCGGGGTCGTTGGCACTGAGCGCCTGGGTCGCCAAGGTCCCTTCGTCCAGGGTCATGGACGTCGGCGGAGTCAGCACCGGTGCCGCGTTCGCGACCCTCACGAACAAGACCGTGCTGTCCACCGACGATTCACCGAACGAAGTCGTTGCTTCCCACCGGATCGTCCAGATTCCCGCGCTTCCTGGGCCGAGCGTGCCGCTGATCGTGGCGCTCGGTTGAATGTTGGTCGGGGTGTTGCTCGAGAAGGCAGGTCCCGGAGGCATACCCGTCGCGGTGATCGTGACGACCGCCTGCGGGTCCGCTGCGATCGCAGTGGCAGTGATCGAAACGAACTCACCCTCGACGGAGATCACGTTCGACGGCGCGGCAACGGTGACCGGGCTCAAGGCGGCAGCTCGGAGCGCAGGAACGCCGGAGATCGTGACGCCCGGCACACGCGAGGAGGCTCCCGCGGGGGATGTCGCTCCGAGGGTCGTGACGATTC
>Ga0066388_100000039_pt1 | contig 36717 bp, 30 predicted proteins | sample PanSoiMetaGPlot6_FD_64539 | JGI IMG/M metagenome (GOLD analysis project Ga0066388, IMG submission 64539) | Tropical forest soil microbial communities from Panama analyzed to predict greenhouse gas emissions - Panama Soil - Plot 6 (Hybrid Assembly) | ecosystem: Environmental > Terrestrial >...
TTTATGGTGAGTGCATTATAGGCATTAATCCACAGGGCCTTCTTCTGCCCATCTGTGAAATGCGCATATTCCGCAGGTGATATCGCCGCCAGTTGCTTGAGGTAACTGTCCAGAGCGCCCTGGTCCTTTTGCCACTGTGCATAGTGCACTTGAGCATCGGTCACATACCGGCGAAGTCCGCTGGTAAAGAGCTGATGGGAGTGATCAAACTTCGCCAGAGCCGGCAACGCGCCCGACAACGCCATGACAACCACAACTGCAGTTGGCGCCAGTTTTCTGAAATGGATATGCCAGTCGGATAGTGTCAGCGCCATCGTGCTAAGACCCATTCAAGCGATCAACCATGGTCGCTACGCCCTCTGGTTTATAGACCGGAAGTGAGCAACGCCTGTTCGCGCAAGCGAAGGCCGCGGCCGCCTTCAGTTCTGGAAATTCGACATCCATGTGTGGCAACGGTCCTTCTTTGCTGTCCCACCATTCAACTCTTTTGTAGGCGCCGGGATATTTCAAAGCCGCTAGAAAGAGAGCTTTAGCCTGTGCGTCATTCTTTCTGCCGACTATAGTTACGTGCGCCGGATCACTGGTGATTTCCAGGTCGGCAAGCAGGATACCGGCAACAAGTATGCTCCGCTGGCGCGCCACTTCCGGAGTAGCAAGGTAACGCATGGCATGCTCAGACATCTCCTTGTCCACGTGTTGCCCGCTGTAGTGATAGAGCAGATTGCCGAAGCGTGCCACCATGATGTTTTCATCGAGTTGGGGCTGGGGCCGCTGAAGAGCCGGCTGCGTGAGATCAGCGGTAGCAAATCCGCTGCCACCGCTGCCCTGTCGGAAGTGCTTGTTGATGTAGTCGGCTGCTTGCTGGGCACGGCTGAGCCACTGACGGTCGGCGGTGACCGCGTAGAGGCTCAGCAAGGCCCGCCCCATGGCCAGAGTATCGCCCAGGTACGGACCGGCGGCATCCTGCGCATCGTGCTTGAAACCGCCGCCCGGAAGCGATCTATTCCGAATCACCCAGATAGCCGAACGCCTGGCGTCATCGAGATATTGCTGATCACCGGTGGCACCGTACAAACTGGCAAGCGCGCTGATAACCCAACCGTTCTCTCTGGCGTACATGTGTTTGTCTACGGCTGGAATTCCTTGTTTGCGCCGCTCAGAATCACTCAGTGCAAAGTATTCCGCGCTGTGCTTTCCCTTCACGAGGTCTGCATCCTGACTCGTGTAGAAGGCGCCTTCCGGGCTGGTAAGAAATGTCTTCAAATAGCGATGGATATCGCGAGCAGCCTGGAGGTACCTCGGATCATTCCAGAGGGCATATGCCTGGGAATACGTGCGCAGGTTCTCAGCCTGCATCTGCATAATTTTTTCGAAGTGCGGATGCTCCCAGTCGCCATCTGTTGAGTATTGATATACACCGCCCCAGACCGGATCCAGCAACTTGACCTGCGCGGCGAGGGTTTCCTTCGCCATTTTCTCGGCTCGCTCGTCTCCGGCTCTGGCGCGCGCCAGGCAGTATTCGACGCTGTCCCAGTCGAGGAACTTATGGTGCGTTCCCCAGCCGGCATTTTGGGAATCGTACCCGGAGACGACTTTGCCCTGCAGCTCTTTCCTCAGCGAAGCAGCAAGAAATGCATCCTTGGCGTACTTGAAAGACCTCGGCGGCTTAACAGAAGGTCCAGGACTGGGATCCTTGATAATCGCTTTCAATAGAGAGCTCATTTCATCCGCTGGAATGTAGCCCGCCCTCTTTACGATCTCCCCGCCGCCGGCGTTGAAGACTACAGTGGCCGGCCACCCGTAATCTTCATAGCGGTTTGAAAGGTCTGGCCGCGAATCCTGATCTACTCGCACAGGAATGTACTTGGACTTGATTAACTTGATGATGGCTGGGTTGGCGTAAGTCTTCTCGTCCATGACATGGCACCAGTGGCACCAGACGGCCTCCAGATCGAGAAGCACGAACTTGTGTTCGCCCTTAGCCCTCCGGAACACGCCCTCCGACCAGGACTCCCAGCTTAGTCCCTCTGCCGCCCCCCCATTGCCGGCTAGGGCCGCTGGAGCAAGGCAAACGACAGCAGCCAAGGAAATCGGTAAACGCATACGCCACCCCTCGCCGTTTTTGTGCCCCCTGGTCACGTGAGATGCCTTCGCTCGTTATGGTGGATTCGCTGACTTGCGCCCGTTTGTTGACTTCAGGGGACGTCGTTGCAGTCAATATATCATCTTACTGAAAGTAGACCGCGCCGGGGCTCTTGTAAAAGCCGGGACCGGCGTCGCAATCACAGTCTGCATCTACACTCATGGACTCGAGACCCGCAAGTGATCAGGCAGTGGAAGATGGAATCACACTTGAGATCCTTAAAAAAGTGCCACTGTGACACATTTTGTGCAGACCAAAGTGGATTTCAAGTGTGATAATCCCTGACTATTGCCCCCTTTCAGAGGGTCCCCGACCGGTGTGCCTTTCTTTTCCGCGCCTGGTCGCGCTGTTGTGCGGCTCGATCTTGGCTGTCCTGCCCGCAGAGGCGTTACATACACTCACGACAACGGTGCCTCTCGCATCGCGCACGGCAGCGAGGAAGGCTACAAGGGCCCCTGATCGGGTGCGGCGAGCGGTAGAGCGCGGCGCCGCCGGCAAGGATCCTCGCCTGGGCAAAGACTCGGGCAGGAAAACAGCGATCGCGAAAAGGCGTTCTCCTGTGAAAGTCGCCGTTTCCCGGAACGCACTTTCTGCAACGGCTCTCCCCGCTGGGGTCGTGGCGCCCGGAGCAACCGACACCGAGAAAATGCTACCGCCGGTCGCGAACCCTCTAGTTACTTCCAGGTTCGGCATGCGCATTCATCCGATAACCTATAAATCATGCTTTCATGACGGCGTGGATTTCGATGCAGAACGAAATGACCCCGTAGTCAGCGGTTACGGCGGCCTGGTCACACGAGCGGGAAAGCGGGGCGGATACGGCATCGCTGTTGAGGTTGTCCATCCGCGCAAGAAATTGAAAACCCTAGTCGGACACCTGACCTCGGTAGCCGTAAAGCCAGGGCAGCTCGTAAAGCAAGGACAGGTAATCGGTTTTGCTGGATCGACTGGGCGGTCGTCCGGAACCCACGTGCACCTGACGGTCAAAAACGCCGAGACGGATCAGCTCCTGAATGCCCTGTCGTTCATGAATCCCATGCCGGAAGTCGGACCCTGGAAAGCACGCATCGACGTGGCCAGGCTGAGAACCAAATCCAACAAATTGGCATGGCCGCATAAGCGCAATCGCACACTGGTTGCCGTTCGGCAGACGGCGACCGGTCCCAGCGCCCGTGCTCTTAAAGGGAAACGGACAAATTGCCGATTGACGGCAGATCTCAGGTCAAGCGGAAAGTCTCACTCAGCCAGAGCCACATGACGTGAGCGCCTGGTCAGCTGCCCATCAATTACGTCGTCGCATCCACAACGTCTTTGCCTTCGAGAACCAGTCGATGCTCACTTCCTGCGCGGCCTGCTCCAACGCTTGCTTGAGCTCCAACATAGTGTTGAAGCGCTTCGCAGGCTCCTTGGCCATGGCCTTCAGGATAACGCTTTCCAGGGCTCGAATGTTTTTGATGTCGCTGCGTTTGTTGACCAGACTCGCGGGCATCTGCGTGCAGTGCTTGTGCGCAACTTCCGCGTATGTCCCACCAGAAAACGGTGGTGCGCCCGCCAGCGCCTCGTAAATGACGCAGCCCATTGAATAGATGTCGGAGCGCCGGTCCAGCGGCCGGCTGTAACACTGCTCCGGACTCATGTATGGAGGGCTGCCCACGCATTCGCCGGCCTTAGTCAGTTGCAGGCTGTCATCATCTTCTTCTCGAAACACTTTGGCGAGGCCGAAGTCGACGATTTTGACGAGTTCCTTAGAAGTCGGGCTGTTCGTAACGATGAGGTTACTGGGCTTGAGATCGCGGTGAATTACACCTCGTCCGTGGGCGATTTCCAGCGCATCGCAGACCTGGGCGACGATGTGCACAAGTCGCGCAGGACCAAGCGGTCCGCCATTCTTGAGCAATTCGGCAAGCGAGAGACCTTCTATATACTCCATAGCCAAAAACGGGATTCCCTCGTCCGATACGCCAAAATCGAAAACAGTAACGATGTTGGGATGCGAAAGCTGACTGAGCGCCTGCGCTTCTTGCCTGAAGCGGGCCAGACTGGTCGGATCGTCGTCATCGGCATGCGGCAGCAACATCTTGAGGGCAACCAGCCGATTCATGAGCTCGTGCTTCGCCAAATAGATGGCACCCATCCCGCCGCTGCCGATGCAGGAGAGAATTCTGTACCGACCAGCAAACGGAATGGATTCAGCGTCGCCTGCGCTCTCGGTCCGCTGATCTTTTTCTGGCCGGTTGTCTGAGTCTTTAAAATCCAATTGGTCAGCCTCGTCAGGGTATCAGCTTGCTCCCCGGACTGTAATATACCCGCCGGACAGTGCAGTCGCGAGAGCCGCGGTAAAGTTAAGGCGTAGGGAAATCACAGCGCTCGCTGGCGCAGCTCAGCAGCTCGCTGCCGCCAGCCTTGTGCATTCCCAGCCCCTGCGGACCTTTGCGCGAAGGCACCATAGTTCTCAACAATCTGCGCTGCCTGCATGGGATTGATTTGCGCATTCCTTTCCACGATTGCAAAGGCTTCTTTGCTCGGTTGGATCATCTCGCTATACCTGCCCTCAACATAGTAGAGGTGCGCGAGATCGTCCAGGCTCTGCGCCGCGTCAGCGTGGCCCGGCCCCTTGTGCTTTTTCGCGAAGGCAATGCAATGCTTCAACCAGGCTTCGACTTTCTGGTAGTCTTCCCGGACAAAATACAACCCTCCCAGCTGGTAGAATCCCCCGTGCAGCTCCTGGTATTGATTGACAGGTATGCTCAGCACAGTCGCGAGTGCTCGTTGGGCGAGCTCTCGCGCCTCCTGGACCTCTCCCTGGAAGTGACACTCGAGACCTAGTATGTCGATGGAGACCAGTAGCTTGTTCAAATCCGGCCGCTTCATGCGTTCGTTGATGGCCAGCTCCTGCCGGGTAAGCAGTGTCGCTAGCTGCCCTTGGCCGGCGCGGTCGTAGATTGCTGACAAATCTTGCAGGCTTTCGCACACTTTCGATTCGTGGGGCAACAGCGTATGCTGGCGAATAGCCAGTGCCCTCCGGAGAAGCGGCTCGGCTCTATCAATTTTGTCTCTACGCCAATAGAAGCGACCCAGATCCTGGAGAAAGATGGCCACGGCTGGATCTTCTTGCCCCAGCCTGCGCTCGGCATCATTGAGTGTTTGCAGATAGAATTGCTCGGCGCGGTCGTCCTCGCCAAAATGCTGGCAGAGCCAGGCCAGCTGCTCCACACACGCTCCGATCATTTCGTGATCATGAGTCTTTTCAAAGGAGCGGAGCGCAAGCCCAAACGCATTTTCGGCTGCCGCATTCTTGTTTTGCTTTTTGAGCGCCCCGCCCAGTCCCCAGTATGACCAAGCAATATCTTCAGTCCTTTCGGAAGCGTACTTTAGTTCAACGGCAAGAGCGCGCTTGTACAGATCAATTGCTTCAGAATAGTCACCCCTGTCTTCGAGGGCTCCGGCGAGGCTTCTCAAGCCGGCGGGCAAGTCTCGGTCTCCCGGTGAGAGCTTGGCGGCTATCGCCACGGATTCCCTCAATGCAACGACGGCACGATTGTACTGCTTGCACTCGACCAGCGCATCGCCAAGGTGCCTCAAGGCGCGACAGAGGCGAACATGTCGTGCCCCGAGCACTTGCCGTATACGAGGGATGAGCTTCATCTCAAGGCGTATTGCTTGCTCAGCATGGCCATCATTGATGTAATGGCGAGCCAGTTGGTTCATTTGCTGAGCCAGCCCGTCGAACTTACCTCGATCAATCCTGGCTGGCTCAGTGGGAAGCATATTCAGCATGCCTTCGAAGAGGCCGCCCTGATGTGACTCCTCTCCGTGATTCATGGGCGTGGGATCTTCGTGCTTGAGCGCAGATAACTTCACGTCTATCTCCCGCTCTTCCTCTGATTGCTTAAGCACATGAAAAAGCACGGCTAGTTTCTCCAAGCTCAACGCCAGTCGATCGGTCTTGGAAAAGGTATCTGCTATTCGTGCCGCTGACTGGAAGTTCTGGCGCGCCTCATCATAATCACCCCGATTGAACGCGTCTTGCCCGTCGATGTCGAATCGGTTCCAGCTGGCAGCAGGGTCGGAAACGACCGGGGTGGGCGATTCAGGCACGGTCGGACTCTGCATATTGACCAGGCAAAAGGCCGCCAGCCTGCCAGCGATAACCGCGCAGACTGCAATCAGCAACAGAGCCAGCGAGCGCCGCTTGTCCAACGGCTGCCAACGCTTTAGCCGGCGCGATTTCCACCAGCGCTTGGCTCGAACAAGCCGCCCAGCCTTCATCAGGGCAGCTGCTTCTGTGAGGGCAGCCTTCATTTCTGACATGGCCGCAAAGCGATGCTCAGGATCCTTGGCAAGAGCCTTCATTACTATTGGCTGGAGCAGCTCGACTTCCTTTTTCCGCGGGCAAGCTGAGATCAGTGCCGGGGGCGTTTCCCCCAAGTGCTTAGCGCCGATTTCTACAAACGTGGCACCGCGAAACGGCGGGTGTCCAGTCAGCACTTCGTACATGACGCATCCCATGGAGTATATGTCAGAACGCTGATCCAGGCTGCGCCCCAGGCACTGCTCCGGGCTCATATACGGCGGACTGCCCACGACTTCTCCAGTCCGGGTCAAGTGAATGTCGTCTGCGCTCTCCGAACGAGCCAACTTGGCAATGCCGAAGTCGACAATCTTGACGTGATCCTGACCGGTTCCGTTGTTGGCAATGATGATATTGCCTGGCTTCAGGTCCCTGTGAATAACGCCTTGTTCATGGGCGACTTCGAGACCGTCACACGCTTGAACGAATATGTGCGCTGCTTTTTCGACGTCGAGCGGACCATTCTCCCTGATGATCTGCTGGAGCGACCTTCCATCCACGTACTCCATGGCCAGATACGGAATGTCCTCCCAAACACCAAAATCAAAGACCCTGACGATGTTGGGATGCGCAAGTTGACTGGCTGCCCGCGCCTCTTGCCTGAGGCGCCGAAGGCTTAGCTCATCGAGGCCTCTTTGCGGCAGCAAAAGCTTGAGAGCCACCAATCGCTCGATGACTGTCTGTCTGGCCAGGTAGACGGCGCCCATGCCGCCGCTACCGATGCAGGAGAGGATCTCATAGCGATCGGCAAACGGAATGCAGTGTGCCGCTTCACTTTCCGGCTCAGCGTACTCGCACTGACTATCCGAACAGGGCTGCTCTTCCGAATTCCTGTTCAACAGGCAGTCCTCCTTTCGACTCTGCCTGAAAATTTACTGTCAATTTGTGAACAAGTTGTTTACTGTTTGTAAACAACTTGTTACTGCAGGAACAACTTAGAGGCCAGTGCCATAGCCGGCAGCCGCTCGCCCCCCGCAGGGCACCGGCGTGTGCCTACCGGTGGTGCACGTTGTAGTATGACGACCGCCGACGGAGTCGAGTTGGTGTCGGAAGTATTTCGGCCACCACCTGCCGGACGGACACCGACAATTCTGGTCGGCATCCCGTTTTCGCAAAGCGGGCAAAATGCTTTCCTGATGGAGATGTCCCTGGATCCACGGCAGGGAAATCAGCTTCGCCGACGGGTCGAAATCCGAGAAATTCAGGCAGAAGACCCTGTTTGCGAGCTTGCCCTGGTTTGAAGAGAACCTCGACACTGCCGGTTCCCACAAACACCATCTAGCGCCGCTTGTGATTTTCGTCATGGGAACCAACCGGTGGCGCGACGAATCAGAATGGCCACTGGCACGCACACGGTACACTCCTCACTATTTGCACAGCGCACAACGTCTGCGACGGGATCCTCAGGCAAAACTACTCAGAGGTGGAACCAGCAGCAACGCCGTTTCACGAGATCACCATCGACCTATGGCCCACCAGTATGGTTTTTAGGAAAGGCGATCGACTGCGGCTGGAGATCGCCAGCAGCAATTTCCCATGCTTCGATCGCAATCCCAACACAGGCCGCGATATGGCAACGGAGCCGGTCGTCGCTCGTCAAAGTGTATGCCACTCACCGAAGTATCCATCACGCCTGATTCTGCCAATTATCCCGAAAAATTAGCTCAGCGCTGCCCTGCTTCCCGCCGGTCTTTCCTAAATCTTGCCGATCCGCCGACTTGCCGGCCGGCGGCCCAGCATGCCGAGAATGCAAGATACAATAGGTCTCCCCATAGTGAGGAGTGCATGCAGGCGATGGTAAAGTCAAGCGCAACCCTGACCGATCCGTTCATCTCTCTAAGCAAGGAGTTTCTGGACAATCCATACCCGACGTTTGCTCGGCTCCGCGAGGAAGCGCCTGTCTTCTGGAGCGAAAAGGGCAAATACTGGATCGTCAGCCGCTATCAGGACGCCAACTCGATATTGCGCGACTTACACTACGAAAAGGGCATTCAAAGATGGAAAGCGTTCAATCCTCTGATCAAGCTTGTGCCCCAGCTCTCCGAGCAGCTGAAGTTTCGCGGCAAGAGCATGCTCAACCAGGATCCGCCTGATCATACGCGCTTGCGCTCGCTGGTCAACAAGGCTTTCACTCCGACAATGGTCAACCAGATGCGATCCCACATCGAATCGATCGCAGACGACCTGATCGGCCAGGTCGAAAAGCGCAGGGAGATGGATCTTGTTGCGGAGTTTGCCTTTATTCTGCCGGTCACCGTCATAGCTGAAATGCTGGGCGTCCCACCAAAGGACCGAGATCAGTTCAAAGAGTGGTCACACCATCTCACAGCAGCGCTCGAGCCGAGCCCCGATATTCCCCGCCTGATGAAAGCAGCCGGTGCCAGCCAGCACCTGATGGCTTACTTGCGCCCGCTGATTGAGGAACGCCGCAAGGACCCGCAGGCCGACTTGATAAGCGCGCTCGTACAAGCCGAAGAAGAGGGCAATAAGTTGTCACCGGAAGAGCTTGTGTCCAACCTGATCTTGCTGTTAGTGGCTGGACACGAGACTACGGTCAACTTGATTGGAAACGGCGTGCTCGCTTTGTTGCGCAACCCCGATCAACTAGACCTTCTCAAGTCCAAACCCGAATTGCTGCCGACGGCAGTCGACGAATTCTTGCGCTACGAGAGTCCGGTGCAATTTGTTCGCAGAGCTGCCGGTGGTGACATGGAACTAGCCGGTCAGCATCTCCGAGAAGATGACATGCTGTTTGTTCTGCTCGGCTCGGCCAATCGCGATCCTAACCAGTTCGAGCATCCAGACACCCTGGACATTACGCGCACAAACAACAAACACCTCGCTTTCGGTTCGGGGATTCATCACTGTCTGGGCTCGTCGCTCGCCCAGCTCGAAGGACAAATCGCAATCGGCACCCTGCTCAAGCGGCTGCCGAACCTGCAACTCAAAACGAATCGGCTGGAGTACAAAGTGCCGTTTGCGCTTCGAGGAGTCAAGACGATGCCGGTTACGTTCTAGTCGGCTCGTCGCCGGTTTAGGGCCCAATCAGCTCTCGGGCGGGCAGCAGCAAAGAGTGGCCATGGCCAGAGCCATTGTCAACCAGCCGCGCGTCGTGTTGGCTGGGTCATGCAGGGTTCATAACACAATTTGAAGCAACCCTGGAATAATGCTGTGTAATCACCATCACACGGTCGGCGAGGGGGCAGGCGATGAAACTCAAGTTCCCGGCAAAGCACATTGCCATATTGTTTTCCATGGTGGCGTTCGCTCCGGCATCACTGCCGGCGCAGGCTCTCGAGCCCACGATTCCATCGATGATGTCCGAGACGATCAGCCCCGAGATACTAGCCAGGTATAAGTACACCGAAGACGGTGACTATACCGCCGCCCTCAAGATTCCAACTTACGAATGGGTGCCTGCAGATCAGCCGCCCAAAACGATCGTCCTGGGAATTCACGGATTGACCTTGCATGGACGCAGGTATCGGGTGCTGGCTCGCACTCTCTGCCTGCAGGGAATCGGCTTTGTCGCACTGGACATGAGAGGATTCGGTCGTTGCAAATTCGACGATAAGAACCAATTCAGCACGCCCGGCGACGACAAACGCAAAGTCAATCTCGAAAAGAGTTACGCAGACATCGTCAAACTGGCGAACCTTGTCAAACAGAAGTACCCTCAGATACCGCTTCTGGTCCTCGGCGAAAGTCTGGGGTGCACCTTTTCGGTCCGTCTGGCCGCGGAACATCCGGAGATGGTGGCAGGCTTGGTGCTGTCCGCTCCAGCCGTCAAGGTAAATCCGGATATGTATGCCAGTCCCAGTGACATCAGGCAAGGCGTGAAAGCAATCGTTCATCCTCGGCGCGGCGTCGATCTGCACAACTTCATTACAAAGCTCGTGTCGCAGCGACCAGAAGTCGTCAACGAGATGCTGGACGATCCCTTGATACTCAAGCAGCTGGGATTGCTCGAGCTGCTTGCCACCGACGAGTTCGTTGTCAAAATCAAGAACTGGGGCAAGACGGTATCCCCCACGCTTGCCGTTCTAATTCTGCAAGGCGGCGGCGACAAATGCGTGGTACCAAGGGACGTGACCGAGCTGATGTATTCGATGCCGTCCCGGGACCAACAACTGTGCTGGCTTGGGAATTTCGGGCATCTGCAATTGGAGACGTCCTATATTCGCGCAGAAGTGATCGATGCTATTGGTGATTGGATCTACGATCACAGCGGTCCTGGTCAGTCGGAGCTTAAGAAGCTGGAGCAAGACATTAAGAATACTGGCGGCGTTCTTGAGAAATAAGGCCCGGCGTCGGCTTATCCAGGTGATGAGCGGCTGTGCCGGCCTATGCTCGAGCGGGGCTTGACGGCTTTACGCTTGCTCGCGGCAGGTCCCTGGACTTGCCTGGAAACAGCTTGTGCCTGTTCATGTAAATAAAAATGGCAGCTACTGGTGTTCCGACTGCAACCATTACAGCAGCAACCATGATCGCCAGAAGAATAAAACCAAGCTGCGTCTGAACTCCGGATAGCGGTTGAGCAACTGATCCGATTGGACCGCGCAGACTTTCGATTGGCTTCCTGATCTCGCGTATTTCATTTTTAATTCCGGCGATTTCGCCGCGGGCGCCGTTCACCTGCGATTGGAGCAATTGCAATTGGGACTGCATCGCCGCGACCTGGGACTGCATAGATTCGACTTGACGATTAACTACGACCATCTTCTTCTCCAGACCCAACATCGATGGTTGCAGTGCGGCGATTGGACCCTCGAGCCGCATGATCTGCTGCTGCAACTGGATGCTTTGAGCCTGAAGCTGCTCAAGCGGCCGCAATAACTTCTTGACCGGATGGAAGCCTTGTATCGGCGGCAGCTGCACGGGCTCGAGCGCACTCGGGTGCACGTGCACATTGGGAATTCGATTGAGCGCATCAGCCGTCTGCTTAGCTAATTCATTTTGCGCAGATTTTGGGGGCGGTGCGACAGTAGCAGCCAATGCCCGCGACTGAGAGGTAGCAAGCATGCAGCCAAGTAGTGCCACCACCATTGGCGTTAAGAGTCTTCTGAATCGGGAATGAGTAATGGTCATGCTATCACCTCGCAACGGCGTACAGTGCTGGCCCTCTTTGTTTGTTGGGACGGAGCACCAGGGGGTGGCGGTTCCCGCGGCGTTTACGCCAAACAACACCGCGGACACGTGCCAAATTCACCATCTGCGCGGCCAGGCTATTGCTCACGAAGCCGCGAAAAGACCCAGCACTGATGTTACATCAGTGCTGGGGACAGTGACTCCTCTCTGGAGACCGCATTTAACTGCTTTCGTTTTGGATTCTGTCTTTTGGTATTTACGACCACCCATACAAAAAAAAGTTCCAACAGTCCAACAATTATTGCGGGAATCTGCCCGATTGGCCTTGCATAAAAGAGCGGACAACTCTGGCGGGCCGAGGAATCGGAACCGGCTTCGACGTATTCACGTCTCGGAAATTGCGGGTCAATGAAAGGACATTGGATTGTGATAACGCTACTTCGAAACTTCATTACATTAGTCACGACGCTGACGGCGGTGCTGCTGGCCGTGCGGGAACTAAAGAAAGCTTTTGATAATTTCCGCCGGGAGCCGGAGGCGGAAAATGGTAATGATCCAAAAGAAATTGCCGGCAGCAAAGATTCGAGCACGGGGCATCTTTGTCGCTAGGAAGCCCACTAATTGTGGCTCTCATCCAAGCGCGACCGACTGAGAACATGTTAGCGAGCACCTGTACTCTTTGATCCTGCACTGACGACGGTCACGGCAAGCATGAGTCCCCCTCTTTAGCGCCGGCGTGGTGCGCCACGTGATTCAGGCCAGTGTGCGTCGGAACTGGCGGACACCGATCGCGGGCACGAGCACGGCGAATAGCGCCAGCACGAGCATCTGGGGCCAGAGCTCTGGCAATCCGGTACCCTTGAGGATCACGCTGCGGGAGATCGTCGCGTAGTATCGGAGAGGGTCGACTGCGGACAGGAGCTGCATGGCCTGCGGCATCGTATCGAAGGGAACCACCGTTCCAGACAGCATGATAAGCGGAATGTTCATAAAAAACGAGGACAGTTGGGCCTGGCGCTGGCGTTGGCAAACCGTTCCCAGAAGCATGCCCAGCCCGATTCCGACGAGTACGTAAAGGAGCGAGGCCAATAGAAAAATCACAACGTTGCCCCGAAACGGCAATCCGAAAGCTACATGGGCAGCAACGACAGCAATGGAGATGTCGGCAATCAAGAATGCTACCAACGGTATCACCTTAGCCGACACTATTTCCCACGGCTCGCACGGGGTCATCAAGAGCTGGTCCATCGTTCCGCTCTCACGTTCTCGCAACAGCGTGGCCGAGGCTACCAACGTAGCAGTCAAAGTCAGGGTTGCTCCCAGAACGCCTGGTACAAACGTCCAGCTACTGACCTGCCCGGGATCGTAGAGCATGACGATGCGCGGCTCTATGGGCGAAGCCGACTGCATGCTTGCGGCGGACGGTCGAAAGTGCCTGACGGTTCGGACGATGTAGCCACTGACGATTCCGGCCGAATAGGCATCAGCACCGTCGATCAGCACTTGCACCGGAGCCGATCCGCTGGCGTCCAGGTCCCTGGTAAATCCCGGGGGAATTACCAGCCCCGCTTTGATCTTTCCCCGCTCCAGGTATCTGGTCAGGGACTCGCTATCGGAGAAGTATGTCGGTTGAGGAAACAAACCAGTCGCCACGACCGCCTCGGACAGCTGGCGACTGAGCCGGCCCTGGTCACCGTCAACGATTCCGAGGCTGGCCCTGCGAACTTGCGGATCCAGCGCTGCTCCCAATATCAGCAATTGAATGGTCGGTGGAACCAGGAGCAAAAAGACCAGGTATTTGTTCCTCAAGATTTCCCTGCTCTCTTTGACAATCAATGCCCAGAGACGGGTTGACAGAAGATACTCGGCTACTCGGTTCATTGGACTAATCCTTTAGTTGCATGTTCCGCAATCCGTACCAACTCACGGCAACCAGCAGTGCGGCGAAGATCATGAGAACGAGAGGATCCTGCCACACTGCCACCCATCCTGCTCCGCGCACAAAAGCATCGCGGCTGAGCTCAATGTAGTAACGGGCAGGCACGAAAAGTGAGAAAAGTGACAAAGGAAACGGGATATTGCTAATCGGATAAACAAAACCCGATAAGAGCAGGCACGGGAAGAAGCCGGCAGTAGATGTCGCCTGTACGGCGGTTGTCTGCGAGTTCGAGTAGGTTCCGACGAAGAGCCCGAAGAGCACGGAGACCAGGAGATAGATCGGTGTCCCCAACAACAATGGCGTGAGATCTCCAACTGGCGATAAGCCAAACAACAGAATGCTTAGCCCGCCAACAAGTACGGCCAGAACCATACCGACGACAAAGTAGACTAGCGCCTTGCCAGCCAGAAACTGCAGCGCGGACAGCCGGGAGGAGAACACGCGAATGATTGTTTCTTGCTCCTTCTCACGGGACGCAGCCACTGCGGCCAGCAAGCAAGGGTACATCCAGAGCACCACACCGATGACACCGGTGACGATGAACAAGGATTCTTTGCGCCCCGGATTGAACCATACCCGCAGCTCGGGCACTACGCCCTTGATCGCCCGCTTGAACGGATCCAGCGTCTCCAGATAACGCGCGGTGGCTGCCTTGATTGTGTTGTAAACCACCTGTGCGTTATTGATGTCGGTGCCGTCAATCAATACCGGGAGCGTCGCCGTTTCACCGCGCAGCAGTCTCCTGGTAAATTCTGGCGGAACTATCACTGCCACTTTCGCTAACCCGCTGTCTATGGCATCGATCGGCGAGTCCGCACCAGACCAACGGACAGGCTCGAACAGATTGGCCGCATACAAACGCTCAATATACTCTCTACTTACCGAGGTAGAATCGAAATCGCGCACCACCAGCGGGATGTTCTTGCACTCGAGCCTGATACCGTAGCCGAACAGCAGAAGCGAAAAGACCGGCAGCAGGAAAGCGAGCGCCAGACTCAATCGGTCTCGCTTGAACTCGCTCCATTCCTTCTTAGCCTGTACTAGAACCCTATTCATCACGGTCTCCTTCGTTGCGCTTGACGATAGCGATGAAAGCGTCTTCCAGCGAGAAAGGAACGGTCCGCAATGAGAGCATCTCCAGCTGCGATTCTTTCAAGGTGCGCTTGATGGAAGCAATGTCATCATCATCGAGTAAGATGCGGATGCGGTCTGCCGACATGGAAACGCGCCAGGGATCCTTGTTTGCACGCAGTGCCTCAAAGGCAGCCTGGGCATCGTCGGCGGTCACCTCGATGACTGTTCCCTGGTGACGGGTTCTAATGTCGTGAGGCGATCCCTGGACGACAATTTTGCCCTGGGCCATGAATCCCAGGCGGTTGCAATATTCCGCCTCCTCGAGATAATGGGTGGTGACGAGAACGGCAGTGCCGTTGCCGGCAAGCTCGCGAATAGAGCGCCACATCTGTCGCCGTGCGATCGGGTCAAGCCCTGCGGTCGGCTCGTCCAGAAAGAGAATGTCCGGCCGGTGCATGATCGACGCACCAAAGGCTACACGTTGCTTAGAGCCGCGAGGCAGTCGCCCAACCAGCGTGTCTTCCAGCTTTCCGAGGTCGCCGACTTCCAGTGCCCACTCGACGCTTTCCTGGCGCCCGCTCAACGGCAGACCGTACACGGATACGTAAAACTCAAGGTTTTCTCGAACAGTCAAGCCCGGATACAGAGTGAATCTCTGGCTCATGTAGCCAATCCGCTGTCGCACTTTGCGGCTGCGCAGCTTGCCGCTTTCACCAGCCAGGACAAACTGCCCCGATGTCGGCTGTATCAGGCCGCACAGCATCTTGATAGTCGTTGTCTTGCCCGCTCCGTTTGCGCCTAACAATCCATATATCTCGCCGTAGCGAACCGCCAAACTGGCGTTGTTCACAGCCTGAAAGTCCTTGAAACGCTTGGTCAGATTCTCCACAACGATGGCAGCATCGTCTCCATGTCTACCATTTGGATCGCCATGTCCGTTTCCATTTCCGGCGCGAGTCGTGGTCCGCATTTGCCCGAGTCCGTGCTCACGCAGCCGCAACACAAAAACATTTTCGAGATTGGGATCGGTTACACACACAGTCTTTACTGGTACGTGGGCTTCCGCCAGCAGGGTGCGCACTTCTTGCTCAGCATTCCAAGTGTCTTTCACCAATACATCAAGGCGCTCACCAACCGTGTAGGCATCAATAACGCTGCGCACCTTGTTGGCCGTTACCCTGGCAAGAGCCTTTTCGGCACCTTCGAGATTGCCGGCAGAAACCTGCAAGCGGCGCACGCCGAGCGCGGCTTCCAGTTCCTGCGGAGCGCCTGTCTCGTGGACGGTTCCCTCATAGAGCAGGGCCACCCGGGCGCAACCCTCCGCTTCTTCGAGATAGGGAGTGGCGATTATTACCGTGACTCTTTCTTTAGCAATCCTGTGCAGAACTTGCCACACTTCTCGCCGTGACATTGGATCCAGTCCTGTAGTTGGTTCATCCAGCAGCAGCAGGCGCGGTCGGGATATCAGCGCACAGCACAGCGCCAGCTTGTGGGCCATACCTCCGGAAAGCGTGCCGGCGGACCGTTGCCTGAATGAAGACAGTCCCATTTGTTTCAGGTATTCAGCACTGAGCCTTTTGAACTCTTGTTCCGGTACACCACAAAGCCCGGCGTCGTAGCGCAGGTTTTCGTCGACGGTCAGATCCGGATAGAGCGAAAGTGTCTGGGTCACATAACGGACGTCCTGCCGCGCCTGACGCGGACTACTGCCAAAGACCAGCACCTCCCCGCCACTGGCCGGCAGGACGCCGGCCATGATATTGAGTGCGGTAGTTTTTCCCGCCCCATCCGGGCCGATGAGCCCGAATATCTGTCCCTGCGCGACTTCCAGGTCTACACCTCGCAGGGCCTCGCAGCCATCCCGGTACCGTTTCGTCAGCCCACGCACTGCAACCGCACAAGGGTTCAGTCTTGTATCGTCAGTGAAAGTAGCCGGCGCCGCCATAGTCACAGCCGCCTTTTATTCGCCGGGACGAGCACGGCTTCCGCAGACATGCCCGGTTTAGCGATTCCGCCCGGATGTTCAATCGCCAGCTCCACACCGAAAACTTGTTTTACCTTGTCTTCTTTGAAGTAGATGTTTTCCGGAGTGAAAGAAGGCTCGGTATCTATGGATGTAACTCTCGCGCTCAAGGGAGTAGATGGGGCCGCGTCTAAAGTTACTGTCGCCCGCTGCCCGATGCTTACTTTCGCCAGCTCGGCTTCGGGCATAAAGCCACGGAAGTAAGCATGATTCAAATCGGCTATCGTGAGCAGCACCTGTCCGGGCGCGACTACATCGCCCGGCTCAACGGCTCTCGTCGCGCAAACACCATCTATAGGGCTGGTCACCTTGAACGAGTCGAGATTAGCGCTCACCGCCTGCCGAGTAGCCTCTGCCTTGGCCACTTGCGCCTGCGCGATTCGCGCTTCCGATTGCGCGTGTTCTGCCTCGAAGCTCAATTTTTGTGCCTTGGCCGTTCTGCCGGTGACGCCACCAAGCATCTTGCCGAAAACCCCCCTGGGAGCAGTTTTGCGGGCGGCACTCGCCAGAGCGCGAGCTTGTGCTCCAGCTTCAATTTCTGCTCGCCGGGCGAGACTGACGCCTGACTGGGCCGCTCTCTCTTTGGCAACCACAGCCTGATTGTCCAGGGAAATAAGTGGCTGCCCCTTGTACACGGAATCGCCTTCACGGACAGCTACGGACTGCACGCGTCCCGGCATGGTGGTGCTGATGCGCGATTCCGGTGCCTCGATCCTTCCACTCAGCTCTAGATTTGATTCGGGTTTGCTTTTGTTGAGCAATACGAGCAAAGCAACGATTGCCACAATGCTAACTGCAGCAACCATCAGCCCAAGAATCACCCTTGTCTTTGACTTTCCTCGCCCAGACCGCTCCTCTGACGAACTAACCTTGCTGGCCACTGTCTCCGGCACATGACTGATCATCACGCTACTTCCTTTTGCTAGCGCAGCCTGGCAGAAATACAAAATATGTGCGCAATCTCGTCGCGCGTCTGAGCGGGACCGCCTTTAGGCTGCAATTGCTTCACTGTCGAGGGACGTGCACAACGGTGAAGGTGTTCCGTGAGCCACTTTGCCGAGACCCTTCTCGCTCCGCCAGTTGCGGCGTCATGGTTGCGCCAGCAGCCGGAGCCGATCGTCATTTAATTAATTCCTATAGCTGTACATGTTTCTTCACTTAAACGGTCCATTTAAGAGGCTCTCAAAGGCGTCCCTGCGCCGACAGGTCCGAAACCGACAGCGAATCGTGTCCCACGCATTATGCAGAATCGATGGGCACTATTTACCTCTCGACTGCGCCACAGCTCACTGTCAGGAACAAATGCGCCTCAAAAACGACAACAGTACTTAGCATCAACGCAGATGAAACACCTGGATAATCCACCCGCACGGACCGTTCGGGGATGAATCGCAGGATCAAAGGTTATGCCGAAACAAGCATTAGTAGTCTTCAATCCGGTGGCGAAAGCAGGTGAAGAATCAGAGCGCTGGCTGGGGAAGATTGCCCACGAGCTCTTCGAGCAAGTCGATCACGTTGTCACGTTTTTCCCAACCGACCCGGGGAAAACTCCTCATGATTTAATACCGCTACTCGCCCCTCCAATCGATCTGGTAATTGCCGCCGGCGGTGACGGAACAACCGGCTTCGCACTAGCAGCCCTGGCCGAAGCAGGCTCACCCATTCCGGCAGGCATCATCCCCCTGGGCACGATCAATGTGCTTGCCCGCAATCTCGGAATTGTCGAGGAATCGTTTTTTGCCGATCCGCTTGCCGACGCGTTCAGCGCCATCACGTCCGGGAGCCCGATGAAAATCGATCTGGGAATGATGAACGGTCACTATTTCGCTGTAACCGCCGGCACGGGACCGATGTCGGATGCTTTCGTCTTGCCGCTGCGAGCAGAGAAGTCTAATTTCAAGCTCTTCGCCTATGCCAAAGCCATGATCGAAAGCATTGCCACACCACCGATCATCTTCAGGATTACAATGGACGGCAGAGCATTCACGGTCGAGGCCTCGGGCGTTTTTGTCAGCAATGTGGAGGATCTCGGACTGGGGAGGCCGACCGATATAGGCAGGCTCTCGGACGGGCAGCTCGCACTCAATATCCTCAATCCAAAAAACTTCAGAGACTATGTCGAAATCGGTTTTCGCTTCGCCGGCGGGTATGTCGACGGGAACCCACCTCATTACGTTCGCATGATTGAAGAAGTACTGATTGAAGTACTGCCCGTCAACGGTCGTGCCTCATCGCTACAAATCTCCGGGCGCAAGTTAAAGACGATGTTGACAGGTCAAACTCCGCCATCGCGTCAGCGGCGCGACATTATTGCCATGATCGATGGCGACAAATGCGGTACAACACCCATGCGTGTCAAAGTCGTGCCTAAGGCAGTGAACGTGCTTGTTCCACCAAAGAAGTGGGCGACTGCCGGCAAGGAGGCCGCTGCTCAACGTCTACCGCCGGACGCGGCCTGAAGGGATCGAGATCGCAGTCGCTGCATTGTCCGACATGCATGGGCATCGAGTAATATGCCACCATCAACAGTGGCACACCACTCGTCCGATCGGAGCGGACTCGTCTTTAGACCATTCCCAGGGGAACATCTCGTGTCGGCGCCGGGAAAACCGCCTCGATGGCTCGGATGTCCGTCTGCTCGAGGAGAAGATTGCCCGCACCAGCGTTTTCCCGCACATGGTCAATTTTCGCGGACTTTGGAATTGTGAATGTTCCCGCCAGTCGGACGAGAAATGCCAAAATCACCTGTCTGATGGTCGCCGAGTGTCTTGCGGCGACAGTTGCCAGTACCTTGCCGGCTTCACTGGTCGGCTCAGGTGGCTTTCGCTGCGCAAACGGCGTGTAGCCGACCACAGCAATGTTCCGCTGCGAGCAATAGCCAATGAGCTTGCGCTCGATACCCCGGTCATGGAGGTTGTAGAGCACCTGGTTGCATGTGAGAGGCTCTCTGTGAAGGTAAGACTCTGCCTCCTGAACATCCTTCACATCAAAGTTGCTGACACCAAGCGAGCGGATCTTGCCGTCGGTTACCAGCTTCTCTAATGCGGTCATCGTATCAGACAGCGGATGGTGCCCGCGCCAATGAAGCAGGTAACAATCCAGATAATCAAGCCGCAACCGCTTAAGCGATGCCTCGCAAGCCTTGATGGTACCGGCATAAAAAGCATTGGACGGCAACACTTTGCTGACTATGAACAGACGATCGCGAGGGAGTCCCCCGATTGCATCTGCGATAAGCTCTTCGGACTTGCCGCTCCCATACATTTCGGCTGTATCGATGTGCACCATTCCCTGTTCTATGCCGGCACGCAGGGCTTCCTTGGCAGCCTCTACAGCGTTGCCGCGCTCGGGCATCTCCCAGGAGCCCTGTCCAACCACCGGCACATTGAAATCGAGCGGACCGAACTTTCTAAATCTCATCTCGCGATGCTGCCTCCAATCCATAGCGGATGCAATCTTACCAGTACCATTAGCGTCAGGGGGGCGAGCGCCAACCCCTAAAATCCCCCGGCTACCGGTAGGATGGTAGTGGGCGCCCGCTCCCCCCTACGACCGGAAAGCAAACCCAGATGGAGTCACGGGCATCATTTCGATGGGCGATTACTAAACAGGTGGTTTTTACAACGATGGCCAACTCCCAAAATCGTGAGCTAACGGGACAAAAAATCAAATTGAAAGTTGGCGACGGCGTCGAAGACATCGTCCCAGACCTGATGCAGCCGCCCGCTCAGTCAGCGCCCAGCGAGCCAGAGAATGCGAAGGTAACCGCCCGACCGGCAGCGGCAACGCCAACCGAACCTCAAGAAGACGAGCGTCACTTCGACGAGCACCGCGTGGTCGAGCTGCTCAAAAATCCTGAGTCGGAAGGCTTTATAACCGCAATTGAGGCGCTATCGCCGGATGAAATCGGGCGAATCTTGCATAAATTGAACGAGCAGAACAACTGGTATGCCCAGTGTTTTCGCCAACTAACGGCGGTGCCTGACGAGCCGCGCAATGCCCTATCGATCATTGCCTGGTGGGAGTCAAGGCGCATTGTTTTCAACCTGCTCGTAGGACTGGCTGGTCTTCCCACCGTGGCAGTTCTGGCGTTTTTCATGTCTGCATCGCTGTACTGGATTATGGAAGGTGTTATCGCGTACGGTATCGCTGCCAACGTCTGTTACACAGCCGGTTGTGTCTCGGAGTTGGTGGCACGCCGCTGGTGGGCAGACAAGGCCAAACACTTCGGACCGATCCTCCTTACCCTGGGTTTAGCCTTTTCTTTTTTCATAACTCTACTTGCGATTGTGTACATGCCTCTCGTTTCGCTAGGTGGAAGGTGGCTGTTCGGCTGATACCTCAGCTGGCAGCCGATGGCGCCAAGACAATCAACCAGAAGATCCGGCCGGATGCAGCCTGGCTGAATACCTTGAAGTACTCTTAGATATCAATCTTGTAATTCGCTCACAGTCAATCCAGTCGCAAAGACTTTGCGATCGTGCCAGCAAAAATGCGATTTGTGGGAAACCGTGCATCATGCCTCTTGCGGGTGAACCGCTCTTCCTGAGCGGCCGCAACAATCTAGGCATTTCTGCTTATTATCATGACAGCGCCTCCTGCCTTGTTGAGGACGGCGAGATTGTAGCTGGCCATGGTTTCTGCCGCCAACTTGCCGGCGGTGAGAAAAAACAGACCTCGATAGGTAAACACCGGAGGTCGTCAGCCCGGTCTTCGATGGCTAAAGTGCTCGCGACATTGGCCGGACAACCGGCATGCCCTTGCAACATTTGTTCTGTCGGCGGCTACTTGAACGTCAGTTGCCGTTAACGGCGTCTACCATCGAGGCGAGATACGGCTTCAGGATTGGCTCGATCGGTCCGCTACCGGCACTTTCTACCAACTGGATGATACGCGAGCCGGTTATCACACCATCGGCACCGAGCGCAAGCATGGAATTCGCTTGCTCAGGTGTGGAAATGCCAAATCCAACGCACAGTGGAAGTTCTGTCCTTTTCCGCACTCGCGCGATCATGTTTTCTAGTTGCTCGTCGTAGCGTTCTTCTGTGCCCGTGATGCCAAGACGGGATACGGCATAGAGGAAACCCGCTGCGTGTTGAACGATCATTGCCAGCCGCTCTTCGGTCGTGAGCGGGGAGACGATGAAGATGGGGCAGATCCCGTGTTTGTGGGCGATGGGAGTGATTTCGTCTGCGGACTCCGGGGGCACGTCGGCCACCAACACCCCGTCCACTCCGGACTCCTTTGCTTTGGCGAAGAAAGCGTCAACGCCCTGTGCGAGCACCATGTTGTAGTAAACAAGAAGCCCTATCGGCATGTCGCCGTCAAGTTCACGAACGTCGTTGATTAAACTCAACGCATCGCTAACCGTAAACCCGAGCGCCAATGTCTCAAATGCGGCCCGCTGAATGACCGGTCCGTCCGCTATTGGATCACTGAACGCCCAACCGAGTTCCAGGGCGGCGGCTCCGCTGGCAATCATCAGCTTGATAATCTCGAGCGACTTTTCGCGGTCAGGCCAGCCCAGCAAAGTAAAGGGAATGAACGCCTTTTTGCCAGCGTCACGCAATTGTGAGAAACGCGCCTCGTACCTATTCTGCATGTCTGATCACCTGCTCGAGATCCTTGTCACCACGTCCGGAAAGATTCACCAGTATGGTTGTCTCAGCAGGCACTCGTGACGCCAACGTTTTAGCGTATGCCAGAGCATGAGCGCTTTCAAGAGCCGGGATAATTCCTTCGCAGCGGCAGAGATCGTGAAACGCATTCAATGCCTCGTCATCAGTGGCCCACTCATATTGCGCTCGGCCAGTCGATTTCAAGAACGCGTGTTCCGGTCCCACCGAAGGATAGTCCAGCCCGGCCGCAATGCTGTATGTCTCTTGGATCTGTCCATCTTGGTCTTGCAGCAACATGCTCTTCATACCGTGGAGGACACCGGGAGTTCCGCGAGCAAGAACCGCGCCGTGCTCGTTCGTATCGATACCCTTGCCGGCCGGTTCGACACCCACCAACTGCACATCCGCGTCCTCGAGGAACGCTGTAAATATGCCAATCGCGTTAGATCCGCCACCTACACAGGCAACCACATAGTGGGGCAATCGAGCAAAGCGCTTCTGAAATTCAGCTTTGCACTCGTCGCCAATGGTCCGCTGGAAGAACTTAACCAGCGTCGGGAAGGGGTGCGGTCCCGCTGCCGTTCCCAACAGATAATGAGTTTCCTTGAGATTGGCAATCCAATCGCGTAGCGCTTCGTTGATCGCATCCTTGAGAGTCCGCCCGCCGCTCGTCACCGGATGCACCCGCGCGCCGAGCAGCTTCATTCGAAATACATTGGGCTTCTGGCGTTCCATGTCGACCTCGCCCATGTACACCTCTGTCTTCAGACCGAGAAGCGCTCCCGCCATTGCCGTCGCGACGCCGTGCTGTCCGGCACCGGTTTCTGCGATGATACGGCGCTTACCCATAGCCACTGCCAGTAATGCCTGACCGATAGCGTTGTTGGTCTTGTGAGCGCCACCGTGCAACAGGTCCTCGCGTTTCAGGAAAATCTGCGCGCCCCAGAGCTTCGACAGGTTGGCTGCATGATACAGCGGAGTGGGGCGCCCGGCGTAGTCCTTGAGGAGATTACGAAATCGAGCAAGAAAGTCTTCGTCCTCGCTAAGACGCAGGTACGCCTCCTCCAATTCTTCCAAAGCGGGCACCAGCGCCTCTGGAACATAGACCCCGCCGAATTGTCCGAACTTGCCTAAGGTTCGCATAGGGAAGCCGCCTCCCTGACGGACTGACAGAACCGCTCCACTTCAGCCGGATTCTTGATGCCAGGCTTTCGCTCGACACCAGATGCCACATCGACTCCGTACGGCTTTACGGTCCGCACCACTTCACCGACGTTGGCCGGCGAAAGTCCGCCGGCAAAAAAGATCGGGAGCATATCGGCAGGAGCCCGACTGGCAATCTTAATTGCTTGTGGCAGCCAGTCCGGGTCCGCCAGACCCTTCGGCTTGTCCAGCAAGACCTGCCCGGCAACACCCTGGTACCGTCTGGCCAGATCCCACTCAAAATCACCAGTGATCTCAATTGCCTTGATTGCCGGCAATCCCAGCTCACGGAGAATCTCGGGAGATTCGTTGCCATGGTACTGAACGACGTCCAAATTGGCACGGTCGAAGGTCTTCAAAACGAAACCGGCCCGATTGTTTTGGAAGACGCCCACAATCGTCGCTTTGCCTTTGACGGCATCGGCTATCTCTCGGGCAGCCTCCGGCTCCAATCTCCGGGGGCTGCGCTCGGCAAAAACGAGTCCCACGAGGCTGGCTCCCGCAGACACAGCCAGAAGCGCATCCTGGACGGACGTAACGCCGCAGATCTTTATGACTGGAATCACCGTCCGCTTAACTCCCTCAACTTCCCGTCCAGATCGTCGGATTGCATCAGCGTAGAACCGACCAGAAATCGTGTGCACACGGGCAGCAGCCGGTCAATGTCCGAGCGAGTCTGGATGCCACTGGCCGAAATCGGGATGACATCAGACGGAATCAGCGGCAACAGCCGCTCGCTTGTTGCGAGGTCGATCTCAAAAGTCGAAAGATCTCGATTGTTGATCAACAGCACCGTTGGCGACACGGCCAGCGCCCGAGTTAGCTCGTCCACTGTCTGGACCTCTACGACGGGCGTCATCCCCAGATCGACAATGGAGGCGTGCAACTCGCTCAGCTGCGGATCTTCCAGGATCTTGACTATGAGCAATACTGCCTGCGCTCCAGCCCGTCTCGCCTCCTGTACCTGCAAACGATCGAGGATGAAGTCCTTGCACAGGGTTGGCCGTGGGGAATTGGCACTGACATGGGACAGCAGCTCGATGCTTCCTCCAAAGTACTGTTTGTCGGTGAGCACAGAGATGGCAGCCGCATACACATTGTAAGACGCGAGAATCTGATCGACGTCGACGTTGGCCCTCAGGACCCCGGCCGATGGGGACGAAGGCTTGATCTCTGTGATTAGCTTCAGTTCAGCACCTTGCAGTGCCCGGTAAAAGCTACCGTCACCGCCGGCGATACCGTTGTCGCTCAGCACCGCGCCTGTCCGCTTCTTCTCCTCGATCTCCTTGCGCTTATTAGCTACAATCTCAGGCAGCGCCGCTCGCATACGACCTCCGCGCCTGTTCGTACTTGTCTGCAACAGCTCCGCAGGCCAGCAACTCTTGCGCCATCGCATACCCATCATTTATTGAGCTTGCCTTGCCTGCGGCATAAAATCCGGCTCCCGAATTCAAGCAAACCAGTCGGTAACAAGCTGAACCTACATCAGAGCCATCCAGGAGGCCTTGGAAGAGCTCTGCGTTCTCCTGAGCAGTTGCTGCCGACGCGAGCAATACCTCTCCATCGCCATCCTGCGGCTGATACTGTGTTCTCTCCACCCGTCCTGCCTCAACCTCTATGATGTCGCTGAGACCGGATGCATCTATCTCATCCAGACCATTGGCGGCGCGGACAACGAGCGCTTTCTTGAGCCCAGGGCAGCGCGACAGGTACTCAGCCACATGAGGATGAACGTCGGCATCCGATACGCCCATGACACGAAACGCCGGACGGGCCGGGTTAAGCAATGGCCCGAGGAAATTGAATATTGTCTTTACGTCAAGACTGCGGCGAGCGCTGGTGAATCTTGCCAAAACCGGATAAAACTGTGGCGCGAATAGAAACACCACACCGTTTTCATCGAGCAACTCCGGCACGCGCTCCGGCGGCAATCCTAACGGAAACCCGATCGCCTGCAGAAAGTCAAAACTACCGCAGCTGCTGGTCATGGCGCGATTGCCGAATTTCGCGACACGCAGGCCTCCGGCAGCCAGAACAAATGCCGCCGCTGTGGATGTATTGAAGTGAGACAATCCACTTCCGCCCGTACCGGAGCAATCGATCGTATCCGGCAGCCCCTCGGCCGGCCACGACCCTATGTCCTCGACAGTGGCGCGCAGCGCTTCCACGAAAAGCTCGAGCGTCCTGGCATCGATGAACTCGGGCGTTAGCTCCAATAGGTACTGGCGGATTTCCGATTCAGACAACCTCAGTGTGATGAGGGTCTCGACGTGGCGTTGTGTCAGCATAACTCGATGAAGTTCCTCAGTATTTTGTGGCCTTCCGGGGTGCCAATCGATTCGGGATGGAACTGGACGCCGTAGAGCGGGCGCGACCTGTGCTGCAATGCCATTATCAGCCCGTGCGCCTCCTCGCGCCCGGTTACCTCCAGCTCGGCAGGAAATCCATCCTCAGAGGCTATCAGAGAATGGTAGCGCATCGCCTCGAATGATTCAGGCAATCCATCGAAAAGCGGCGTGGCGGCGATCACCTCAACCCTGCTGCTCTTCCCATGGACGATTTGCGGGGCTCCCACTACCTGTCCGCCGAGATGGTGAACGATGCCCTGATGTCCCAGACAGACGCCGAGCACGGGGCATGCCAGTTGCTCCTGCTTGACGATCACTTCCTTGCAGACTCCAAAGTCTGAGTCGTTCGCAGGATGGCCCGGACCGGGCGAGAGAATCAGGCGCGCCGGTCTCATTTCAAGCAGCCGCGCAAGATCGATCTTGTCGTTGCGGAAGACTGCCACGACCTCAGTGGTGGCAGTCTGCACCATCTGATAGAGGTTATACGTGAAGGAATCATAGTTATCGATGATGACAACGGTCATGATTTTGCGGTCCTCTCGGCCAGCTTGATTGCCTTGATGACGCTCCTGGCCTTGTTGCGCGTCTCTTCGTACTCGGCTTCCGGCTTGGAATCGAACACGACTCCTGCTCCGGCATTCACGTGAGCGGTGCCATCCTTCAGCAGAGCTGATCGAATGGCGATAGCGCCGTCCATATTGCCGGCGTAATCAAAATATCCCACTACTCCGGAATACACTCCCCGCTGCTCCGGTTCGAGGTGTGACAGCAGCTGCATGGCCCGGATTTTTGGCGCACCGGATACGGTGCCACGTGGGAAGCAGCTTTGAAACGCGTCGAAGGATGTCTTGCCGCTCGCCAGCGTTCCAGTAATCTCCGTAGCCAGATGCATGACGTGGGTGTACCTCGCCAGGACGGCGATTTCGCCTACGTTGATCGAGCCGGGCTGACAGATGCGTCCAAGATCGTTGCGCCCCAGATCCACCAACATTCGATGCTCTGCCAGCTCCTTCTCGTCTGATTTCAGCTCTCGGGCAAGCCGACTGTCCTGCTCCTCCGTGGAGCCACGGGGGCGTGTACCAGCCAGAGCGCGCAGGATCACTCGACCGTCCTGACACTTAACGAATGTCTCCGGCGATGACCCCAGGTAGGAGAAGCCCGGGCACTTGAGCAAATAAGCATAGGGTGAGGGGTTCAGCGCCTGAAGGATGCGATAAACATCCAGCGGGTCCGCCGATACTTTCAGACTGAATCGTTGCGAAACAACGATTTGAAAAACTTGCCCCTCGCGAATGTAGTGCTGGCACTTCTCGACCAGGTCCACAAAGCCCTCTCGAGTAAACGGACCGCTAACGTCATCGAAAGCCGCGCCATCAGAAAGACTGCCCTCCTGATCAGCCAGTGGCAAAAGAACGCTGGGCGCAGTCAGCCGTTTAACCAGTGAACGGGCGTGCTCGACTCCGCGGTGCGAGACAACCTTGATCTTTCTGTACTGGTGATCGAAAACAATCACCGAGTCATATAGACCGTAATAACCTATGGGAACCTGGAACGGATCTGCGTCCGGTTGCGGGATGTTCTCAAAGTACCTGGTGGCGCCATAACCCAAATAGCCGACCAGCCCCCCGCTGAACGGCAGGTCCGGACAGCCGCTGATGCCCTGAGCATGGGCTTCTGCAAGCACGTCCTTCAGGAAGTCCAGCGGGTTGCTGACAGCAACCTTTCGCTCACAGCCTACCTTTTCGGCATATTCAGTCACTGTTGCTTGTCCGCCTCCAAAGGCGATGGTTTTGATTGGATCAATACCTACAAATGAATATCGCGCTAACCGGCTGTCGCCCTCCGTACTTTCAAACAGGAAGGCAGTCGGTTCGCTCTCACTGAGCTGGTGAAAAACTGAAACTGGAGTTCCGATGTCGGAGAGCAGCGAAATAATCGCTGGAGAATCCGTCTGGCGTGATGGCGAACTGTCTTGCATGTTCCTGATGCCCTAATTTACGACGACAAAATACAAAAATCCGCAGGTGCTCTCAGAGGCAATCCTGCGGTGTGTTCAATGTGTTGCTGTGTCCAACCTGAATTCTGCTAGGACGCGCACCACTCCGCCAAGGGATTGCCCGATCTCTTCCACCAGGACCACCAGCTATTCGTCGTGCAAAGAGTCTTGTTCATCAACATAAAGCAGATTGCGTCCGCGCCCTCGGGCAAGACCATAATATTACCATGGGAAGAAACCTCTGCAAGCCGAGTAACTGCTCGCCGTGGTAAAGTTGGAGTGCTGGGGGGGATTTGCACCCGTACTGGACGACTTCGCAGGCCGCTGCCTCTACTTAATTGGGCTACCCCAGCTGCACTGAGCCGCTGTATGCGGCTTTTTGTTTATCGTCCCAGCGGCTCGACTCCAACTCGTTAAATAAACGTACTCGGTCAGCAAAAAGTTCATGGCATCGCCACGCTGGCATACGCGCTTTAGTTGATACCGTTGCGTCAATTTACAGGGCGACGGTTCGGCTTTAGTCTTAGGGCGTTCAGTGCGGTTTCCTTACTAAGCACCCACACCTTGGCCGGGAAGGACGTCTAGGCATGCGCAGCGCAAGACGACAGTTTTTTGCATCCTCGATTTGGCTCGGTACACTTGCAGCGGCAGCAGCAGCTCTTTTGACGGCGATGCCCGGCTTGGCGATGCCGTCCGGAGACATCGTGCAGAACCCGCTCGATGATTTGCAGCTCAGCGAGCCCACGAGAAATCGCATATACGAGGACCTCACACCGCTAACCAAAGAAAAAGACCAGCGCGAGGTAGAGACGAAAGAGACCCCGCCTCCCGAATCACCCGAGACGCCGCAGAAAGAGTACGGGCTGAAAGACCCGCCTTCTCAAACAGAGTCCGAGCAAGCAAACGGAGGACAGGTTCCATCAAAGGGACATCCGATGTCTGATGGTGGCAAGATCTGTCCCGATGGTAAGTACGGCTGGTGCGGTGCAGACATCGGCTGCCAGACTGGTTGCACTCCGAACCCTTCCTACGCGCAGGCCCCCATGGATCCGCCAGCGGATGTTAAGGATCTCGGCAACGGTGCAATGATGGACAAACTGCGTGAGCCAATGAACGGTTTGCCGATGACCAATTCGCAGTTTGCCGTCCTGGCCGGCATGGCACCACAGGCTGGAGTAGATCAGGCGCTCGATCCCAAGGGCTGGCGCGCCTCCATGAAGCAGATGCAACAAACTCAAACTGCACAAGGTTCAAATCAACAGGCCCAGTGCGCGGAGAGCAACACTGACTGCGCCTTTGAAATGATGGGCGACACATTAATCAACGTCGCCAACGAAGGCGCCGCTACCCCGGCCTCGCCAAACTTGCCATTTAAGACATATTCGCAGGCAATCTGGATGATTCAGCAAATGTACAAGCAGTGCTACCTGCCTATGGCCATTTTGCTGCTCTTGCCCGGCGCGGTGCTTACTCAGGTGAAGGGACTGGTGTCGTTCATGATCCTCGGCAGTCAAGACGAGGACGCAATTTCCCCAATTGCCGGCATTACACGAGGTCTGATGGCGATCTTTCTAATCCCTGCAACCCAGCTCATTGTGAGCTACGTCATTGACATAGGCAACTCGCTTACCTATGCGGTCAAGGACCACATCAACATCGCCCAGGTCACAGCCTGGGCTCAAGAGCAAACGTTCAATCCGCCCTGCACGAACAACGAGAACTGCATCAAGAAAATTCCAGACACGGGTATACCCGCCGCCTTTCGTGGCAAGCTAGCCAGTGCTTCCGAAAAAACGACAATCTTCGAGCGCCAAAGTTACCTGACGACAAATTTGCAGAATGTCTTCAATACGATCAACAACATGATCTCGCAGGGGCTGGCAATACTGAATGGTTTTCAGATCATTCTCATGTGCTATCTGTTCCTGATCGGACCGATCGCCGCCGCGTTCTTTGCCTGGCCTTCAGGCGTGGGCAGGGATTTGTTCAAGAAGACTTTCAGTACCTGGATGGACGGTGTCGTCGTTTTAGCCCTCTGGAAGTTCTGGTGGTGCATTGTTTTACTGTGCATGTCAGTGCGGCTGTCATCCGGCAATATCAATGTCAACGATCAATTTGAGATGTACATTTACACGTCCTTCATGGCTTTGCTCCTTTTCGTGCCATTTCAGCCGTTCGACTTCCGTCCCGGTGAAATCGTCGGCAAGGTCCTGGAGAAGGCTGCTCAAGGTGGTGCCGGCGGGGCTGGCGGCTCCGGAGGCGGTTGTGGCTCTGGCGGGTCCGCTGGTGCTGGTGCTCAGGGTGGCGCCTGTGCGAGCGAAGGAAGCGGACAGTCGTCGGCAGAAAGTGGATCGAGTCAGCCAGATGGCTATGCAGGAATTACTGGTTTCTCTGGCGGCGGAGACAGCTTTGTGCGCAATGAGACGAACGCATCCTCATCCCAGACCGCCAACACCACGTTGGCATCGGTGAATTCGAACAACACGTCCTATCAGACGGATGCAGTCAGCGTGGCACAACCGCCACGGGCTGCGGCTCCGGAAACCAGTGATAAAAGCAACCTGACGGTGGCTATGAGCGATGTCACGCCGCCCCCTCTCGCCGACAGAATGGCGGCGTAATCTTATACGCGCTTTCGCTGATACCGTTGCGTCAATTTACTTGCAGGCGGGATGCCACTATCCTTCTGCCATCGCCTTTGTGATTCGGCCCCACTTACCAGCGGATGAACATGAACGACAAGCACAGATCAGCCACTAACTGGCTCAAGTCACTGATCACAATCGTCTTTGTGATCGCGGCATACGCGTCGGCAATCAGCGTCTACGCACAGTCTTCTCCGGCTGGTGAGCACTATTACGGTGTCAGTCAGGGCCCAACTATGACTAACACACAATATATCGATGCCTGTCCGGACGCGCGTGCATACGGGGATGGTCCGGTCCAGCATGGACCGCATGGCGAAGTATCCGACAAGCAGTCGAGCTACTCCACGACGGGCTCAAACTGGCCGGCTCAAGTGCCGGGCGAATCCAAGCAGACTGACCCGCGCAGCTTCGCAGCGATCAACGCCTGCAACAAGGCCACCGGTGCCGACAACCCGTGCATCGGGCGCAATCTGGTAAGCGGCAACCTGGCAGCAACTGCCATGGCAGTGGGCATGCAACAGGCAATCGCTCGCGCTCAAATGCCAGAGAGCATCATGCCGCTGGCCAAGGAGATGCAGAATCAACAGAATCAGTGCAATGCCGATAATTCGGCCAACATGGAAAGAAATCAGGCCGGATGCGCGATGGATTATGTGCGCACCTACCTGGAAAACTTCACGTCGGACGGCGGCAACAAGTGGAATCGCCTCCGCAACGAATTATTCATTCCAATTGCCATTCTGCTGCTTCTGCCCGGTGCCGTTCTTGCGCAGGCCAAGGCAATCGTCGCCCAGGGATTCTCGATATTCGGCCATGTCAATCCGTTTGACGGAATCATCAGAGGCATAGTGGCAATCTTTCTGATTCCATCAACGGCTCTCGTCGTGAATTACGGGATTGACCTGTCGAATTCCATAAACCACAGCATACGCGACACTTACCAGAGAATATTCGGTTCTGACATGTACAGAGATGCCATGGCCGCACACATCAGAGCTTTTCCTGTGCGCCAGCCCTCCGAAAACAAGAATTACATTCCGCGCATGGCCCCTACCATGAAAGCGCCGCTGGGGGGCAGCAACACCGCCTTTGCAAAAATGGAAGGCCGCAGCCTCAGCATAAAGCTCGAAGACCCGGTCGCCGGTCTTTCGATCGTGCCGGGAGACCGCGCCAATGAGATGGTTCCATATTTCGTCAATCAGCAGCGGCAGGGATACAACGGGCTCAGCGCAGGTCTTGCCACTACCTGGACCATACTATGTGCGTTTCAGATGGCGTATTTGTACTACCTGTGGTTTGTTGGTCCCGTGGTCGCAGCACTGTGGGTCTGGCCGATGAAGCAACTGCGAGATGCGCTGCCGAACTGGGTAGACGGAGTGATCACGCTCTGTTTCTGGAGCCTGTTCTGGAACACGACCGTATTGATCATGGCTTGCTTCCGAGGCGTAGATGACACCGGCACCGTGATCATGACCGCGCTCAACTTTCTTTCCACTGCCTGCGTCAAGTTCGCCTTCGACTTCTCCGGGCTGGTTAAGGCAGCTGGAGCCGAGGCCGCGAAGATGGCCGAGAAGGCCGGACAGGGCGGGGGCGGAAAGAGCGGAAGCAAGGGCGGTGGCGGCGGACAGGGTCAGAATGCGGGACAGGGCACCAAAGCTGGTGGCGAGTCAACAAACGAACCTGGCAAAGCATGGCCTAGCAGCGGCCAGCAACAGGCTTTTCCCGAGACGACAGCCAGCTCGTCCAGCACAGAAAACAGCTCATCACTGGCGTCGCTGTCCGCCGCCAGCGAACGGCGTTCGGATGCGACGGACGAAGCAAATAGCCGGGAATCGGGAGGAAACGTCTGGGCGCGTCCGTTCCTGGCTGCAGACAACGCAGCCCTGGCGGCGGGCGGCCGCGTAGATCGTGGCTCCGCTTCCGGGTACTGCTCTGAAGATAGTATCCAGGCGGCGCTGGTTCCCCCCCCGCCGGGTCAAGGAACTTCAGACCTTCTCGTTCCTTCCATTCCAGGCGTCAGTGGGCAGCAAGTTGGCGAGTTAGAGCCACCACTTCTACTCAACCGGTTCAATCAAATCGTCGCTGGCGTGCAGCAAGATGTGCTCACTGCCGGACCAATTGCATTCTCAGGAAGCTCGACAACCAGCGGTGGGGACGTCCCTGCATCGAGCAACTCGACCAACTTCGTCTACGAACAACAACCAGTGCTGGCACACAATAACGGCGCTGGCAATCTGTCCGAATACCCAGCGGCGCTCCATATGAACAGCGCCCCCAAAGCTGAACACACGACTAACGGAAATGCTCGGGGGTTTGCCGAGTTGGTTGCCCTGGCCGGACTGGGAGCTAGAGCGGAAAGACTGAACGCCCCGGAGGCTGGGAACTTGAACAACCCGCCACCGATCGGAGCAGCCGCTGGGCAACTGCCAAGCCATACCATTTCGCCGCCGCCCCTGGCTGACCCGAATGCCGTCGCAGAAAGACCCGGACCGAGTCAGGCTCGCGGCAATGTCTCTACACCGGCATCGTTGGGGACAGTGCCATTGCCACTGGACGGAGTTGCAGGAGCTTTCACGCCGTTTGGCCTGCGGGAAAGCACCACTAAGAATGCCACCGAGGCACACACGCTTGTGCAGATACCACCCATCAACATAACATCGAGCGACGGCAGCACCTCCGTGAGTCTGGACCCCCGACAAGCAGCGATTGCACAAGTATCATCGCCGCAAGAGAGCAGCGTTTGCTTGACCCGCGAAGGGGCGGGAGTCGAATATGCCAATACTACCGTCTCTTCTCCACCTGACGTATATGCTCTTTGCGGTCTGTACGAGAGCCCGCCGGCGCCTTTGTATCAAACCGCTACTTACTCTGGTGGCGCGGACACGGCCTACCAGTCCGCTCAAGCCCAAGCCGACGTGCGTGCCGGCCGACAGAGTGCACTGGCGCTCGTTCTCGGTAGCGCCTGCTCAGTGGCGCCGCCCGTGTAACCAGCTGATTGCAAGAATTTCGGACTCGGCTTTCCACCCAGTCAGCCCGTGCCCGTTTAGGAGTGCTTCATCTTCTTGCCTTCTTTGCGCACGATCTTGTAGACCTTCTTGAGATCTGTCTGCATCTTCTGTGCATCCTGATTGATGTCCGCTGCGATGCTGGCAATCGTCGCCTGATCGTAGGGGGGCCCTTGGGTCAACGGCTCCAGCTTCGTGAGCTGTGCGTTGGCATCGTTGACGCAACCGATCCATTCGTCGAAATAAGGTTTCAGGTCCGCGCGGACGGCATCGGTAAGGTCAAGCTTTTTCTGCCCAGTCATGAATTCATCCAGGTCTTCCTTAAAGAGCTGAATGATCGGACGCATCTCATTCATTGCCAGATCGACCCGCTTCTTGTTGGCAGGCAGGATTGGACCAACCTTCTGGTAGCCGACCGGAATCATGATAACGGTACCCATACCGATGACTTCAGGCTCCTGCTCGATCGAAACCTGCTGCATCGTCACTTCATCGTGAAGATGGCTTGACGCCGCGGTCAGGTGCTTTACGTCCAAGCTGAGGGTGCGAAGGTCATCAAGACTCAACTCCACCATTTTCACACTGCCCTGCAAGGGTTCAGACGTCTGCGGGGCGGTAGTGGATGTGGTATCGCCAGCGCCACCAGCAGGTGTGGAGGCGGGCTGGCCGGAGGGACTTGTGTCCGACTCCTGCGCAAGGACAAAACCGATTCCTGCCGTCAGGCAGAGCGCGAGCGCCATCGCCAGTGCCACCGGACTGCTTGACTTGATTCCCTGTGCGCTCTCCTTCTTCATCACTTTTCAAATCTCCCAGCCGCTGAACGAGTGTCACAATACCACAGCCGGACACTGCATACGCGCTTTCGCTGATACCGTAATGCGAATTTACAGCGGGTGGGCATTTGCATATCATTTGAGTCCAGCAGGAGCACTGCAACCGAGAACCAGAACAGCTAGCCGGCCAGTCAGGCCGGTCAGCTTTTACTATAGAGATCGCTTACTATGCCGAATTCCAACTTACAACAAACTACACTGGTAGCGGGCGCCACCACAGACAGTCAATGTCACAAGCAGGTAGCGACCAGCACGTGGGCCGGCCACATTTTTTCCGGAGACTGGATTGTCACCGGCAGCATTCAGCTCCGACACAATTTGACCCTGTTCGACGCATCGCGGCCGGACGGAATGTCTGAGCCATCCATCACGCGCACGGGGCGAGCGGTCGAGCAGACCGAGCCAGCGGAGCGGTCCTGGCAAATCACTTCATTGCAACATATCGCGCCTCCGGCAGCCGCACTGGTCCCGGCCGCCCTGTCGCCTTAGCGGCTTCCGCGCTGACCACGCTGGTGCCGGATCTGCTGCTGTATCCCACGCCGATGCCTCTTCCACCGCAGCGGAAATCAACATCGGCTCGGGTGGGCCCGGAACTGACGTAGTTGATCGGCAAGCACTTGTCAATGCCCCTTGGCATGTTTAATTGATCAACACAAGTTACGGCCAAATCAGCTTCAATCTGAGGAAAGACGCGCCTCGCCCCTGCAAGATCCAGAGAGATCGAATCCCCAAGATTCCGGCCATCCAACGGTGCAAAGCGCAGCTGTCCCTGAAATTGGTTGACAACGTTGGTGGCATCCGGCAGCGTCCAGTCCTGCTCGCCTGCCAATGGTCCGGCCCCGTGGCGAGTCAGGTATGTGCGGGTGACGTACGTAACTTTAAGCTCGTCGAGCTGAAGTTTGGGTGCTAGATAAGTAACGTTGGCGAGACCGGTTCGCGATCGCGTCAGATGCGGCCATTGATCGATGCGAAACTCATCGAGCATCAGCCCCTGCGCGCCCTCGAAGATCACCCTCTTTGCCGTTGGATAATCGACTCTGATTTCGGCTACATCGAGAAGACTCTCCACATCCCAAATGAATTGGGACATTATCAGTTCTTGTTTCTCGACGAATGCTTCCACGTCGGCCGAGCCCGTATCAACGTGATGCTCCGCCAATCTGTCCAGAAACCAGACCCTGCCGAGCCCCATCAACTTTCCGAAGAGTTTCTTCGGTGTCAACAAGTCCTCTGCGGTGGTGCGAAGCGAGGAGGATCGCAGGCAGCGTGTCACGGTCTCGTTGATTCCGACGCCACAACTGCCATGCCGAGCCCTTCCTCTTCTGCGCTCGATCAATTGATTGATGAAAATATCGTACGGGGTTGTCACATACGCTCGGCTGTGGATAGACAACACCGGGTGCAGTCCGATGTCGAGCAGCTCTTTGTATTCCCGGCAAAACAGGAGCGGATTGACGATGAAGAATTGGCTGAGCAAAGTCGGGCAACCGGCAAACGCCCCTGCACCAAAGTGACTGAAGACGTGGCGGCGCCCGTCTGGAGCAACGACCGTGTGCCCAGCCTGAGCGCCGCCATTGAATCTGACCACCAGGCAGTCGCCTCCACGGCGACTGGCAAGATAGTCGGTCATCAGTCCCTTACCTTCATCTCCGTAGTTTGCGCCAATTACGGCATGACCAGTTTGCATTTGTGCACTCTCCAAACCAGGGAAACGAATCGACTCGCCGTTAGAGCCAGTGCGCGCCAAGATCCGTCACCGTCACGGCACCGGAAAGATCTTCGAGTGCGTGATGGACAACTCGACCGGTGTGACTGTCCCAACTCCCGACCACGCGCGCGAGATCAGCGCCTTCATTCACTTCGATCGTCGATACGATCAACTCTGCCAGCTGCGTGTGGTCGCTCATTGCTATGGCCCGCTGTCCCAACAAATCTCTCCAGGCCGCCTTTGTCTCATCCGGCCGGGAACGGCAGTAGCTGCCCTCTTCAACAATGATGTGGAAGATTTCCCAACTTTTTGCCGCCAGGGCCAGCACATACCTGGTAGGCATGTCCCGTTGCAAGCCGTCGCCTAGAAATTTCCTGACGTGCTTAGCGAGTAGCACCGGAGGTGGTGGCTCATCACCAACAGTGAACAGATATCCCCGCTTGTTGCGCTTCAGCAAAGCATCACATTTCGTGCGCGTGGCAGCAAAGTACCAGGGCAGGTTATAGCTCTCGTACGAATTGCCACCGCCATTCCCTTCGATATAGAACTTGCTCAGCTGATCAGCCAACCGTATGTCTGCCTCGAATTGAGTCACCTGCAGCGGCGCCGAATCGTGCCAGGCGTCTCCAAGGGCCATGCACATCACATGAGGATCCGTGACCGGTTTGCGCTCGTAGATCTCTTCGAGCAGCACGCCCAGTCCGTGACGGATCAAATTCTCAGCCAGCATACCCATGGAC
>Ga0066388_100000040_pt1 | contig 36644 bp, 33 predicted proteins | sample PanSoiMetaGPlot6_FD_64539 | JGI IMG/M metagenome (GOLD analysis project Ga0066388, IMG submission 64539) | Tropical forest soil microbial communities from Panama analyzed to predict greenhouse gas emissions - Panama Soil - Plot 6 (Hybrid Assembly) | ecosystem: Environmental > Terrestrial >...
GACCGTCGCCGGCCGGCCGTTCCAGCACTACGGCCAGTGGCTCGTCGACAACCATCCCGACGACGTCGGCGGCTTCGCCGCGTTGCTCCAGGCCGAAGGCGGCGGTGACACCGGCGCGCCCGAGACGAAGGTGAACCCGATCCCGCGCGACCTGTACCACACCGACTGGATCGCCGACCGCACGATCGCGTTCCTGGACTCGCTCGCCGACGGCGACGACTGGTTCGTCTGGATGAGCTTCCCCGACCCCCACCACCCGTGGGACCCGCCCGCCGCCGAGCGCAAGCGCGTGCCCTGGCAGGACCTCGACCTCCCGCCGGGGCACCCGGGATCGCCCGACGCCGTCCGCGACGTGCTCGCCCGGAAGCCGCCGCACTGGCTCGGGTTCTACGAGGGCACCTGGCACAACGTCGAGGGCGGCCCGGCCCGCTTCGTCCCGGCGACGCTCACGGACGACCAGGTGCGCGAGGTCAACGCGATGACCCACGTCATGAACGAGCTCATCGACGAGGCATGCGGCCGCGTGCTGGACACGGTCGCCCGACGCGGCTGGGCCGACGACACCGACGTCTTCTTCACCACCGACCACGGCGAGCTCCAGGGCGAGTACGGGCTCCTGTTCAAGGGCCCGTTCCACACCGACGCGCTGATGCGCGTGCCGTTCGTGTGGCGTCCGGCGCCGTCGGCTGGGATCGCGCCGGCCGAGGTCACCGACCCCGTCGGTCACGTCGACCTGGCCCCCACGTTCTGCGCCATCGCCGGCGTCGCGCCGTCGGCGTCGATGCAGGGCGCTCCGCTCCCGACCGCGCCCGGCTCGGACCGTCAGCGCGCACTGTGCGAATGGGACAGCCAGTTCCCCGGCTTCGGGATGCACACGCGCTCGATCTACCGCGACGGCTGGCTGTGCACTGCATACGAGCCGAGCACCGTGGGGCAGCCCAACGGCCTCGAGGAGTTCCTGGGCCTGCTGCCCGAGAACATCGCCGGACGCCTCGGCCTCGCGCACGGTGGGCCGCGCAGCTCGATCGCGTACGAGGGCACCGAAGGTGAGCTGTACCGGGTCGACGAGGACCCGCACCAGTTCCGGAACCTGTGGGACGACGCCGGGTATCAGACCGTCCGGTCCGATCTCGTCGCCGACCTCTACGACCATCTGCCGGCGGAGCGCGACCCGAAGCTCCCGGTCGCGCGCCCGGCGTAACGACAGAAAGGAAGGACGCCGATGCCGATCGGACCGACCAAGGAGCAGATCAAGCAGCTCGTCGAGAGCGACCTCGAGACGCCGGTCGTGATGCTCAACCTGCTGAAGTACGCCGAACGCTCAGGCGACGGGAGCGGCGCCGGGTCCGGGCGCGACTCGTACGCGCGTTACGGCGACCGCGTGCGTTCGATGATCGAGAGCGTCGGGGGACGGATCCTCTGGCAGGGACGCGCCGATTCCGTCGTGATCGGCGGCGCGAGCGACGAGTGGGACGCGGTCATCCTCGTCGAGTACCCGTCGCGCAAGGCGTTCATCGAGATGACGTCCAGCCCGAAGTACGGCGAGGTCTCGAAGGACCGCACCGCCGGCCTCGCCGACTCCCGCCTCATCGCGATGACGGAGGTGTACCGCGACACGGGGGAGTGACTGCGGCCGCCTTGCGGTCGCAGTACGTTCGGGTCGGTGATTCGAGGCGAAGGCACCGCAACCGCGCGAGGCGTCACGCCGCAGGAGGCGTTCGACTTCGTCCTCGACCCCGCCCAGTACACGAAGGCCGACACCAAGATGGTTTGGGTCACGAAGCTGGGCGACACCTCCGACGGGATGATCGCCCGTGAGGACGGCCGGTTCCTCGGCCGGTTCCCGGGTTCGGTGGTGACGCGCTACCGGTGGGAAGCGCCCCACCGCGTCGACGTCACGCTCGAGCACGGGGTGCCGCGACACCTGCACGCGCGGTTCGACATCGACGAGGTCGAGGGCGGCACGCGCATCCACCACGTCGAGGAGATGGACTTCGGTCGGGGACCGCTGGGTTGGGTGTACGACCGCGTCGGCGGTCGCTGGTTCGCCGACTCCGTCGCCCAGGAGGTCGACGAGATCGCCCGGCTCCTCGAGGCCGGCGAGCGTGGGCACGGCATCGCGGCCCACGACGACCCGGGGGCGCGTCAGCCGCGATAACCGTGGGCGTGCGCGGCCTGGCCCTGGCGGCTAGCGCCCCGTTTCGCCCGGTCGCGGCTCGCCTTGTCGCCAGGCGTGTAGCGGTACTTCCGCCCGTGATCGCCCCACTGGTAGTAGGGGCCTTTCGCGTCCTCTCGCCGTCGCACCGGCATCTCGCTAGTCCTCTCCCTCGAGCGCCTTCCGGGCCCGGCCGCGCGTCGCCAGATCCGTGGCGTGGGTCATTACCGGCGCCGATCCGAGCCGACCGAACCCGCCGATGCGCGGGACCGTGATGGTTCGGTAGCCGGGGACGCGGTCGCGCGTGAGCGCGCGCACGATCGCCTTGGCCACCGACTCGGGTGGAAGCCCGTAGTCGAGCGCGCCCGGCTCGCCTGCCGGCTCCCCGGTGCGGATGCGGGCCATGAACTCGGTCTTGATGGGGCCGGGCGCGATCAGCGTCACCTGGACGCCGCGCCGCGCGACCTCGCGGCGGAGGCCGTCGGTGAAGCCCTGCACAGCGAACTTCGTCGCGCAATAGACGGTCTCGCCCGGCGAGGCCACGTACCCGGCCATCGAGCCGACGTTCACGATGTGGCCGCGCTGCCGCTCGAGCATCCCCGGCAGCACGCGTTGGGTCAGGTCGATGAGCGCGAGCACGTTGACGTCGAACAGCTGCCGGACCTTCTCGGGAGGCATCGACTCCACGACGCCGTTCCAGCCGAGGCCGGCGTTGTTGACGAGCACGTCGACCGGCTCCGCCTCCTTGACGAGTGCGTCCCGGTCGGCCTCGTCCGCCACGTCGCCGGGCACGGAAACGATGCCGGCGTGCTCGCCGGCAAGCGACGCGAGCCGGCGCTCGTCGCGCGCGGCGGCCCAGACCCGAGCACCTCTGCGCGCCAACCGGAGTGCGGTGACGCGCCCGATGCCGGTGGACGCGCCGGTCACGACAACGCGGCTGCCGTCGAGGTCCATCCGACCCTCCTGTTCCGGGTGGGTCGTCGTGTTCTACCCGCTGGCGCCGTCAGGCGACACGCCGGGCGTCGCCGAGCCGGTCCGCCACCGAGCCGCAGGCCTCGACGAGCGCGGGGATGAAGGAGCGGGCGCCGAGCACGCAGGCGGCGTGGTCGGTGTCGGCCTCGTGGACGGTCGCGCTGGGGATCGCCTGGGCGAGCTTGCGCTGACGCGACGGGGAAACGAGCTGGTCGCGCATGGTGACGACGACGGCGGTGGGGACGTCGATCGTGCCCACCCATTCGTGCGAGGTGAATTGCCCCAGCGCGTACGCCGCTCCGAGCATGGCCGCCGGGTTGCAGCGGAGCATCTCGCGGAACGCCCACTGCGGCAGGCGCACACCGTCGAGCGCGCCCGCCTCCGGTGGGGGGATCCGACCGGGCGGCGATCGGCGAGGCCACGGCAGCGCGCCGGCGAGGCGGAGAGCGGTCACCGCTCCCCACAGGCTCCAGAAGCCCCACTTCTCGTGCGGCTTGCCGCGGAAGTTGCGGCTCGTCGCGCACAGCACGAGCCCGTCGACACGGTCCCGGTGATGACGCCACATCAGCTGCGCCACCGGCCCGCCCAGCGAATAGCCGACCGGGATACAGCGCTCGAGCTCGAGCGCGTCCATGAGCGCGATGCAGTCGTCGGCGCAGTCACGCAGGCGGTAGTTCGCTCCCGCGCGCAGCCCGTGGCCGTGGCCCCGTAGGTCCATCGCGACCACCCGGAACCGCTCGCTCAGCGGCCCGAACGCGGGGAACCAGTTCAACAGGCCGGACGCGCCCAGCCCGTGGAGAAGGAGGAGCGTCGGCGCGTCCCGGGGACCGGGGGTGTCGTAGGCGAGCACGGTGCCCCGCCCGGTCAGGTCGACCGGCTTCCCCTCCGGGACGGCATCCGCCGACAGCCGGCCCAGGCTGAGCCCGATCACCTCGAACACGCGACCTCCCCCCTGCCCGTCGCGAGCCCCGCAATTGGCTTACCAGATCACGCGACGGAGGGGGTGGTTCTCCGCCGGTCGATTCGTACCCATTCCGCGCGTTCTCACGCCCTGGTTCACCTGACGGGCGTGTCATACAGTGCTGCCGCGCCGGACGGTGCCGTCGCCGGAGCGCTGCGAGGGGGCAAGGACATGGCCAAGGTCGAAGAGTCACGGGTCACGCTGGATACGACGGACGTCGACCGCCACCTCGGCCAGCCGGTCGGGGGTGGGCAGCTCAAAGAGCCGGTGGCCGTCAACGACATCCGCCGGTGGGTGCAGGGGATGCAGTACGCCAACCCGCTGCACTACGACGACGAGTACGCGGCCACGACACGGTTCGGCCGCATCGTGGCGCCGCAGTCGTTCACGATCTGCTGCGACGTCGGCCACGGCGCCGGGCCGGCCATCGTCGGCAACCTCCCGGGCACGCACATGATCTTCGGTGGCGACGAGTGGTGGTTCCACGGGCCGCGCATCCTCCCCGGCGACCTGCTGCGCATGCAGCGACGCTTCCACGACTACAAGGTGTCGGACACGAAGTTCGCCGGCCCGACGATGTTCTCCCGGGGCGACACGCGGTACCGTAACCAGCGGGGCGAGGTCGTGGCGCTGCAGCGGTCCACGTCCGTGCGTTACCTCGCCGAGGAGGCGCGCCGCCTCGGGTTCTTCGAGCGCACCGCGCCCCGGCCCGAGTGGACCGACGAGCAGCTCGCGAACGTCGAGAACATGCGGTTGTCGTGGATCCGCTCGAACCGCAACGGCGAGACGCCGCGCTGGGGCGACGTCGACGCCGGCATGCAGCTGCCCCGACGCGCCATCGGTCCGCACACGATCGCCAGCTTCGCAACCGAGTGGCGCTCGTACACGTTCACCGTGTGGGGCTCGAGCTACCACGAGGGACCCGAGCACCTTCAGGAGGCGGGGTGGCTCCCCGAGATGGAGCGCAACCTGGAGGCGGGCGAAGAGGACCCGGCACTGACCGACGGCCTGTACCGCGGGCCGTCACGCGGGCACGCCGACGAGGAGCACGCGCAGCTCATCGGGATGCCGCGCGGCTACGGGTACGGCGCGTCGATGGGCGCGTGGGTGCTCGACTACGTCGCGTACTGGGCCGGGCATGAGGGGCTCGTGCGTCACTCGAACGTGCAGTACCGGTTCCCGGCGTTCGAAGGCGACGTCACGTATCTCGACGCCGAGGTCACGGGCAAGCGCCGGGACGAGACGCTCGGGGAGACGCTCGTCACGCTCGACGTGAACATGAGCACTCAGGACGGTGCCGTGATGGCGAAGGGCCCCGTCGAGGTGGCGCTGCCCGAATAGGCGGGCACGGCGGGACGGGCAGTTGGCGATGACTACCTTCCGGGGTCCGCCCGCCGAGACCGAGGAGGGGATGGGCGCGCTCACGCTGAGCGGGTTCCTCCTCGAGGTCACCCGGCGGTATTCGGATCGCGAGGCGCTCGTCTTCCACGAACCCGACGGGGGCGTCGTGCGTTGGACGTACCGCGATCTCGAACGGGAGACGCGGCGTGTGGCGCGCGCGCTGCTCGGCGCCGGCACAGGCAAGGACAGCCGGGTCGCCATCCTGATGGGGAACCGTCCCGAGTGGGTCGCCGCGCTCTACGGCGTCGCGCTCGCGGGAGCGGTCGCCGTGCCCCTGAACACCTACTTCGAGCCGCCCGAGCTCGACTACGTGCTCCGTCATTCCGACGCCCAGCTCCTGCTCACCCAGACTCGCCTGCTCGGGCACGCGTATGTCGACCAGCTCGCCGAGCTGTGCCCGGAGCTCACGGCGGCGGGGCCGGGCGAGCTGCTGTCACCCCGGTTCCCGCACCTGCGCCGGGTCGTCGCGCTCGGGCTGGAGGAAGCGCGGGGCGCGGCGGAGCCGCGGGATGCGTTCGTTCGACTCGGGGACGGGATCGCCGAGGACGTGTTGGACGCGGCGGCGGCCGAGGTCACGCCGGCGGATCACGCGCTCGTCATCTACACGTCGGGAACGACGGCGGCCCCTAAGGGTGTGCTCCACCCTCACCGGGGACCCGCGATCCAGAGCTGGCGCTTCGCGCAGCAGCTGCGACTCGATCGAAGCGTACGGGTGTGGAGCGCGTTCCCGTTCTTCTGGTCGGCCGGGCTCGTGATGGTCATGGGCGCGACGCTCGCCGTCGGCGGGTGCATCGTGCTCCAGGAGCACTTCGAGCCCGGCGAGGCGTTGCACCTGCTCGAGGGCGAGCGCGTGACCTCGCCGCACGCGTGGGCGCACCAGCTCGCAGAGCTCGAGGACCACCCGGACTGGCCCGAGGTCGACTTGTCGTCGATCCGTCATTGCGAGGCGTTCACGAGCTTCGGCCGTCATCCGACGGTGCACGTCGAGGACGCGTGGAGCCCACGTGCTGCCTACGGCCTCAGCGAGACGTGCACGATCATCAGCTCGCTGCCCTGCGACACGCCGCGTGAGATCCGCGAGCGCAGTCAGGGCGTGATCCTGCCCGGCAACCTCGTGCGGATCGTGGATCGCGGCGACGGCGAGGCGCTTCCCGTCGACGCCATCGGCGAGATCTCGGTGAAGGGCCCGACGCTCATGCTCGGCTACGTGAAGAAGCTTCCCGAGGAGTGCTTCGACGAGGACGGCTTCTTCCACACCGGCGATGCCGGCTACGTGGACGGCGACGGCTACCTCCATTGGACGGGCCGCATGACCGACATGATCAAGACCGGCGGGGCGAACGTGTCGCCGGTCGAGATCGAGGAGACGCTGCTGCGGCATCCGGGGCTGAAGGCCGCGCTCGCCGTCGGCATCCCGGACGGCAACCTCGGCGAGATGGTCGTGCTGTGCGCGGTCGCGCACGACGGCGTTGCGGTCGACGAGGACGACGTGCGCAACTTCCTACGGGGACGAATCGCGAGCTACAAGATCCCGCGCCGGGTGCTTTTCTTCGATGAGCACGAGCTGTCGCTCACCGGCAACGCGAAGATCCGCGCCGACGAGCTCCGCAAGCTGGCGACGCAGCGGTTGGCAGTTGCATCGTGACGAGGCGTGCGCCGTTCTGGTTCGTTACAGGAACCTGCATCTACGCACCGGGCTCGAACGGACCCGGTTCGGAGAAGCCCTCGATCGATTCCACCTTTGCGTAGTTCTCGGCGATGCTCTCGGGTGTCAGATGTGGATCGTAGAAGCCGGGTCCCATGACGATAGCGATACGTTGGATTGCACCCGCTTCCACGTCGTAGATCCTGTTCGTCTCGGAACAACGATCGCTTGCCAGCCAGACGATCGCCGGCGCGACAGCCTCAACCGGCATGGTGGCTTCACTCTGCTTCAGCCACGCGGTACCCGAGGTGTGGCCGAAGACCGACGCACCGCCCGTCGCGGCCGGGTGCATCCTCGTGTACCCGTTTGGCGAAATGGTGTTCACGAGAATCCCGTGCTCAGCACCTTCAAGTGCAAGGCTGCGCATCAATCCGACGACGGCGCACTTGGCTGTCGCATAGGTGGCTTGGCCCCGTATTCCGAACAGGCCGGCGACTGACGTCGTGAGAATGATCTTCCCGTCGTGCTGTGCGACCATATGCGGCCAGGCAGCTGTCACCGTGTTCACGGGCCCGCCGAGGTGCACGCGCCAGTAGTGATCGAAGTCGTCAAAGGTGGCGTCCTCGAAGAGCTGGCTCCCGCAGATGCCAGCGTTGTTCACGAGAAGATCGATCCGGCCGAAATGCCCGATGGTCGTCGCGATCAGGTCACTGCCACCTGCGGGGGTGGAAACGTCGCTGTCATTCGCGATTGCCTCACGTCCACGTGACCGAATGCGGTCGGCAACCTGCTCCGCGATCGTGGGGTCCTTCCCGAACCCCGCGACGTCGGTCCCTAGGTCGTTCACCACGACCCGGGCGCCGCGCTCGGCGAGAAGTTCGGCGTATGCCCGCCCCAGCCCGCGGCCCGCCCCAGTCACAACTGCGACCTTTCCATCCAACGAAATTCGTTCGGTCATCTCACCCTCCGCTTCGGACATTGCGTGGGGGTGCTCGCGCGGTAGCGCTGCAAGGGCTCTTCGACAACAGGGCGGTCCGTTCTTGCGCGCTTACGCATGACGTCACCACCTCGCCCGAGAACGTCGAGAGCGTCCAGAGCCAAGGGAACCCCGACCGCACGGGGCAGGGACGCACGACCGGGGTCCCGCTTGGGATCGCCGCGGAGCCAAGGGCTGCGACGCCAGCCGGGCTGCTTCAGCCGCAACTCGAATGTAGGCCTCGCGTCAAGGGGCCACGTTGCCGCGGAACGATCGCCGGATTCGGCTCGCGCCTACGATCCGGGAATGCCCGGCCGACCGGACGACTCGCCGCAGATCATCCCGTACCTCTACTACGAGGATGCGACGAAGGCGCTCGACTTCCTGGTGGAGGCGTTCGGCTTCGAGGTGAAGTCGGCGTTCCGGGACGACGACGGTGACGTCCTGACCGCGCAGCTGCAAACGGGCGACGGCGTCGTGATGATCGGGCCGGGCATGGACGGGTTCGGAACGAGAGGCGTCCAGGATCCCGACTGGGCGACGACGCGCATGTTCGTCTACGTCGACGACGTGGACGCGCACTTCGAGCGCGCACGTGCGGCGGGGGCGCGGATCATCAGCGAGCCCGCAGTGCATTTCAGCGACAACAGGATCTACGTCACGGCCGACTGCGGCGGACAGCAGTGGATCTTCGCCGAGCCGGTCGTCGGCGAGAGTGGGGAGGGGCGAACGTGAAAGCCGCCGTGTACTACGAGACCGGGCCGCCGAGTGTGTTCCGGTACGAGGACGTCCCGGATCCGGTGTGCGGGCCGGGCGACGTGGTCGTCGATGTCGAGGCCGTGAGCATCGAGGGCGGCGACACGCTCAACCGCGCCGGCGGGGAGATGGCGAGCACACCTCACATCGTCGGATATCAGTGCGCGGGGACGATCGCCGAAGTCGGCTCGGACGTGACCGATCGGCAGCCGGGTCAGCGGGTGGTGTGCACGATGCTCTGGGGCTCGCACGCCGAGCGCCGGGCGGTGCCGTCCGTGGTCACGTGGCTCGTGCCGGACGGTCTCGACATCGTCGAAGCCGCCTGTGTCCCGGTCGCCTTCGCCACGGCCGACGACTGTCTCTTCGAGTTCGGCCACCTGCAGGCGGGCGAGACCGTGCTGATCCAGGCGGGCGCCGGCGGCGTCGGGCTCGCCGCCATCCAGCTCGCGAAGCGGGCGGGCGCAACGGTGCTGGCGACCGCGTCCAGTGACGACAAGCTCGAACGGCTGAAGGAGTTCGGGCTGGACCACGGCATCAACTACCGGACGAGCGACTTCCCCGCCGTGACGCGCGAGCTCACCGGCGGACGGGGCGTCGAGCTCGTCGTCGACTCCGTGGGCTCGACGTTGACCGGCAGCGTACAGGCGCTCGCGTACCGCGGCCGCGTCTCCCTCGTCGGCAGCGCCGGTCGCGACCCGCAGCCGTTCGATGCCGGGATGCTCATGCTGGGGAACCAGTCGATCACCGGCGTGTTCCTCGGTGCCGAGGTCGCCACCCCGCGGGTGCAGGCGATGGTCGATCGTCTGATCGACGAAGTCGCCGGAGGTGACCTCCGAGTCGTCGTCGACCGGACGTTCCCTCTGTCGGACGCCGCCGGCGCGCACGACTATCTCGAGAGCCGCCAGGCCTTCGGGCGCGTCGTGTTGATTCCCTAGGCCGGCACCGACGCGACGAGCTGCTCGCTCACGTCCCACAGCCGCCCGGCGGCGGCGTCGTCCTGTGCCGCCGCCGACGGCGTCGACGGCTTGCACTTGTAGAAATAGCCGCCGGACACACCGTCGACCTCGGGCGAGGACGCCAGATAGACGGTGGTGAGTGCGCCCTTCTCGGGGCTGATGGCGAACGGGCCCGCCAGGTACTTGATGCCCCAGCCGTAGACCGGTCCGAGATCGCCGCCGCGACCGAAGTCACTCCGCACGAACCCGGGGTGTAGCGCGTTCACGGTGACGCCACTGCCGTCGAGCCGGCGGGCGAGCTCGCGCGCGAAGTAGATGTTCGCCAGCTTTGACTTGCTGTACGCGTTGCTCCATCGGTAATTGCGTTCGCCTTGCAGGTCGTCGAAGTCGAGCCCGCGTCGGGCGCCCTTGTGCGCGTGGGACGCCACGACCACCACCCGCGCCGGCGAGCTCGCGCGCAGGCGCTCGAGCAACAGATCCGTGAGCAGGAAGTGACCGAGGTGGTTGACGCCGAACGTGGTCTCGAATCCCTCTTCCGTCTCGGTCCGGCTCCGGTGGATCAGCCCCGCGTTGTCGACCAGAACGTCGAGACGGTCGAAGCGCTGGAGGGCGTCGTCCGCGAACGAGCGGATCGATCGGAAGCTGGCGAGGTCGAGCGGCATGACCTCGACGGTCTGGTTGCCGCTTCGCTCGGCGATCTCGTCCCGGGCGGCGCGCCCGCGCTCCTCGTTGCGGGACGTGATGACCACGTTGGCCCCGACCTCGGCGAGCCCGACTGCGGCTTCCTTGCCGATCCCGGTGTTCCCACCCGTGATCACGACGTTCTTTCCCGACATGTTCGCCATCGCCATACGGTAACGCCCATCCGGCGGTCGGGCCGAGAGCGAATCAACGTGGGATCATCGCGCTGACGCACAGCGCGGGGAGGGAACACAGAACGATGAAGGGCAGCTACCTGCCGATCGAGAACCACGGCATCATCGGTGACCTCCACACCGTGGCGCTCGTCGGCACCGACGGGTCGATCGACTTCATGTCGTACCCGCACTTCGGGTCCGCCACGATCTTCTGCTCTTTGCTCGACGCCGAGCACGGCGGCCGGTTCCAGATCCGACCCTGTCAGCCTTCCGCCACCGTGAAGCAGATGTACCTCCCCGACACGAACGTGCTCATCACCCGCACGCTCGACGAGGACGGGGTCGCCGAGGTTTCGGACTTCATGCCGGTCGGCGCCAGCGAGGCCGAGCACTGCCACGCGCTCATCCGCCGGGCGAAGGGCGTCCGCGGGGTGACGCCGTTCGAGGTCATCATCGATCCCCGCTTCGACTACGGCCGCGTCGGCCACAAGGTCGAGGTGCGGGAAGGCGAGATCCTCTTCCACGCCGAGGGGCCCGGCGGCCGGACCGCCCGGGTGCGGTCCCAGGTCCCCCTCGAGGTGAAGAACGGGGCGGCGGTCGGCAAGTTCACGCTTCGAATGGGGGAGACCGCCGCGTTCGTGATGGAGGAAGCCGTGCCCGGGCGGCCCAGCCCGTCGGAGTCCCCCCACTACGTCGCCGAGGCGTTCAAGGACACCGTCAACTACTGGCGGAACTGGATCGGGCGTTCGAAGTACCACGGTCGCTGGCGCGAGACCGTGAACCGCTCCGCGCTGGTGCTCAAGCTGCTCGTGTCGGACAAGTTCGGTTCGCTCGTCGCCGCACCGACGTGCAGCCTGCCGGAGGAGCTCGGCGGCGAGCGCAACTGGGATTACCGCTACACCTGGATCCGTGACGCGTCGTTCACGCTGTACGCACTGATCCGGCTCGGGTACACGGACGAGGCCGGCGCGTTCATGCGCTGGATCGAGGATCGCTGCAACGACCTCGGCCCGGACGGCTCGCTGCAGATCATGTACGGCATCGACGGGCACAAGGAGCTGACCGAGGAGATCCTCACGCACTTCGAGGGCTACCGGGGCTCGTCACCGGTGCGCATCGGCAACGGCGCCTACGACCAGCTCCAGCTCGACATCTACGGCGAGCTCATGGACTCCGTCTACCTGTACAACAAGTACGGCGCGCCGATCTCCCACGACCTCTGGCACAACCTCGTTCGCCTCGTGAACTGGGTGACGGACCACTGGCAGCTTCCCGACGAGGGTGTATGGGAGGTGCGTGGCGGCCGGCAGGAGTTCCTGTATTCGCGCTTGCAGTGCTGGGTCGCACTCGACCGCGGCATCCGCCTGGCCGACCGCCGGTCGTTCCCGTATCCGTTCGAGCGGTGGCGGGCCACGCGCGACGAGATCTACAACGACATCTACACGAACTTCTGGGACCCCGAGCAACAGGCGTTCGTCCAGTACAAGGGCACGACGAAGCTCGACGCGTCGACGCTGATGATGCCCCTGATGAAGTTCATCAGCCCGACGGATCCGAGGTGGCTCTCGACGTTGCAAGCGATCAAGGCGACCCTGGTCGAGGACTCGCTCGTGTTCCGCTATCGCATCGGCGATGCCGCGTCCGACGGTCTCATGGGCAATGAGGGCACGTTCAACATGTGCTCGTTCTGGTACGCCGAGGTGCTCGCCCGCTCGGGCGACGCGCAGAAGGCGCGGCTCGTGTTCGAGAAGATGCTCGGCTACGCGAACCACGTCGGGCTGTACGGCGAGGAGCTCGGCCCCCACGGCGAGCACCTGGGCAACTTCCCCCAGGCGTTCACGCACCTCGGGCTGATCAGCGCCGCTTACGCCATCGACCGCAAGCTCTCAGACTCGGGCTGGGTCGCGTAGCTACAGCTCGACGTCCCACGGCCGCGTCTCGATGATCTCTCGCACGCCGGCGAGGAAGGCGGCTGCGTAGGCACCGTCGAAGGCGCGGTGGTCGAAGCTGAGGCCGAGCATCCCGACGGCGTGAACGGCGATCGCCTCCGTGCCGTCGTCGGCCTCGACCACGACGGGGCGCCGGCGCACGCCGTCGGTCGAGAGGATCGCCACCTGAGGCTGGTGGATGATCGGTGCCGAGAGCGCCGTACCGGACGGTCCGGGATTCGTGATCGTGAACGTCCCGCCGGCAACATCGTCCGGCGCCAGCCGTTTCGCCCGGGCGCGGGCGGCGAGGTCGGCGAGCTCCTCGCCGAGCGCGCCGAGGCGCTTGGTGTGCGCGTTGCGGACGACCGGGACGATGAGCCCCCGGTGGTCGAGATCGACGGCGACGCCGAGATGCACGCGGTGGTGCAGGACGAGCTCGCCGTCACCGACCGTCGCGTTCACGTGCGGGAACGCCGCGATGCCGTCGACGACGGCGCGTGCGACGAACGGGAGATACGTGAGCCCGATAGCTCGGCGCAGCTGGTCCACACGTTCGAAGTCGACCTCCATCGCGATGAACGCGTGCGGAGCGACCTGGACCGAACGGAGCATGTGCTCGCCCGTGAGCCGCTGCACCCGGTTGAGCGGAACGACGTCGTGCTCGGGCGGTACCTCGAGGAGGCGGAGGACGTCTTCGCGGGTGACGCGCCCGGCGGTTCCGGTGCCGTCGATGGTGACCGGGGCGAGCTGGTGCTCGGCGATCAGCCGGCGCACCGCCGGAGACCGGAACCCGGACCGCGTGCGCGCGCGGCGGATGCGGGCCGGATGGACGATGGCCACGATTCACACGGTAGACCCGCGGGTTCCACCAATCGCGGTTCCTCCGGTCGTATCGTTCGTGTTGGGGTGCAACAAGGCAGGGTGAGGAACCAGTGAGGCTGCTCGATCGGCTCGCGCACCATCCGGCGCCCGGAAGCAACGGAGGGCGCAACGGCCATCGGCACCCCGAGCTCGACGAAGCTCTCACCGACTACCGCCTCGCCTGCATCTCGCGCGCGATCGACGATCGCGAGATCGCGCTCCGGCAGCAGAGCCAGGTGTTCTTCCAGATCTCGGGGGCCGGCCACGAGGCACTGCTGCTCGGGCTCGCCCGCTCACTGCGCGCCGGCTACGACTGGTTCTTCCCGTACTACCGGGACCGTGCCCTGGTGCTCGCGCTCGGGGTGACGCCGCTGGAGATCCTCCTGCAGGCAGTCGGCAGCGCCGACGATCCGGCGTCGGGCGGTCGTCAGATGCCTTGCCATTGGGGTGACGCGGCGCGTCACATCGTGAGCCAGTCCAGTCCGACGGGAAGCCAGTGCCTTCCCGCCGTCGGTTGCGCGGAAGCGGGCCGGTACATCGTCGGGCGCGACCTTCCCGGCTGCACCGCGCACGGCGACGAGGTCACCTACGTGTCGCTCGGCGAAGGCGCGTGCTCGGAGGGCGAGTTCTGGGAGAGCTTGAACACCGCTTGCCGTCTCGGCCTGCCCGTGCTCTACGTCGTCGCGGACAACGGGTACGCCATCTCGGTGCGCGCGAGCGATCAGGCCCCGGCGCCCGTCTCGGAGATGGTGATGGGCATCCGCGGCCTGCACGTCACCAAGATCGACGGGCGGGACTACTTCGCGGTGCGGCGGCTCGGCGCCGAGGCGATCCAGCGGGTACGGGCGGGCCAGGGGCCGGGGCTCATCCATGCGACGGTCACGCGCCCGTACTCGCACTCGCTCTCCGACGACCAGAAGAAGTACCGGCCGCCCGAGGAGCTCGAGGACGAGGCCGAGCACGACCCGATCCTCCTGCTCGAGCACGCCCTCATCGGAAAGGGCGTGCTGACGCCCCAGCAGGCGGAAGCGGTAAGGAGCGAGTCCACCGAGTTCGTGGCCGAGGCAGCCAAGGAGGCGCTCGCCGCGCCCCGGCCCGAGCCCGTGCGCATCACCGACCATGTCCTCGGCGCGCGGCCCGACCCGTCCGCCGAAGACGCCCAAGAACAAGAAGAAGAGAGAGAGCCGGTCGCCTTCGGGGAGGCGATCCGCCTCACGCTCCACGAGGAGATGGCGCGCGACGAGCGCATCCGCGTCTTCGGCGAGGACGTCGCCGACGCCGACCCGCGCGTGCTCGGGAAGGTGCCCGGCAAGGGCGGCGTGTTCGGCGTCACGTACGGTCTCCAGACCGAGTTCGGGATCGCGCGCTGCTACAACACGCCACTCGCCGAGGCCAACATCGTCGGACGTGCGATCGGTCAGGGCACACGTGGTCTCCGACCCAGCCCCGAGGTGCAGTTCTTCGACTACATCTGGCCCGCCATGCAGCAGATCAAGTCCGAAGCGGCGACGCTCAGGTGGCGCTCGCACGGCGCCTTCAGCTGCCCGATGGTGCTGCGCGTCCCGATCGGCGGCTACCTCACCGGCGGCTCGATCTGGCACTCGCAGTGCGGCGAGTCGATCTTCGCCCACGTGCCGGGACTGCTCGTCGCCTTCCCGTCGCGGGCGCGCGACGCCGCCGGTCTGTTGCGCACCGCGTTCCGCTGCGAGGACCCGGTGCTGTTCCTCGAGCACAAGCACCTGTACCGCCAGGGGTACAACCGCGACCCGATGCCGCCGCAGGACTGGCTGGTGCCGTTCGGCAAAGGTGCGTACGTCACACACGGCGAACAAGTCACGGTGGTGACGTACGGCGCGACGGTGCACCGCGCCGAGCTCGCCGTCCGAGAGATCGATCCCGAGGGCGGCGCGGTCGAGATCGTCGACCTGCGGACGCTGGTGCCCTGGGACCACGACATCGTGGCCGAGTCCGTCGCCAGGACCGGGCGCGTGCTCGTGCTCTACGAGGACACGCTGAGCTGCGGGTTCGGCGCCGAGATCGCGGCCTGGATCGCGGACGAGTGCTTCGAGGACCTCGACGCGCCGGTCTGGCGTCTGGCCGCGCTCGACACGCCCGTCCCGTACGAGCCCACACTCGAGCAGGCGGTCCTGCCGCAGGTCGACGACATCGTCCGCGACCTCCGGGCGCTGCTGGCCTACTGACGCGCTACCCTCCGCGGCATCCGATCGGGAGGGCTTCGATGGATCGAATGAGCCCACTGGACGCGTCGTTCCTGCACATCGAGAACGACGTCAACCACATGCACATCGGCTCGGTCGGGATCTTCGAGGGTTCCGCTCCGAACTACGGCGACTTCGCCGACCTCGTCGCCGGCAAGCTCCCTCTCGTCCCGCGCTACCGCCAGAAGGTGCGCTTCGTTCCCTTCGACCTCGGCCGCCCCGTGTGGGTCGACGACCCGCACTTCAACCTCGGGTACCACCTGCGGCACACCGCGCTGCCACCGCCCGGCGGTGATCAGGAGCTGCGCAACCTCGTCGGCCGGCTCATGGCCCAACAGCTCGACCGCACCAAGCCCCTGTGGGAGATGTGGATGGTCGAGGGTCTCCAGGACGGCCACTGGGCGCTGGTCTCGAAGGTGCATCACTGCATGGTCGACGGCGTGTCGGGCTCCGACCTCCTCGCGGTGATGCTCGATCCCGAACGCGAGCCGCCCCCACCGAGCCACGACACGTGGCGCCCCCGGCCCGAGCCCTCCGACGTGCGGCTCATCACCGAGGCCCTCGGCGACCTGATCGCCAATCCCTACGAGCAGTTCCGCGCCATGCGCGCCGCCGCCCGCGGGTGGCGCCAGCTCGGTGAGCTCTTCGGGGAGGCGGCACGCGGCGTCGCGTCGCTCTCCGGGCTCGTGCGTCCGACGGTGGAGTCGTCCCTCAACGGCTCGATCGGACCGCACCGACGGTGGGACTGGGCGCGCACGACGCTCACGGACGTGAAGCGCGTGCGCAGCGCGCTCGGAGGCACCGTGAACGACGTCGTGCTGACGGTGCTCACGCGCGGGTTCCGCGACCTGATCATGACGCGCGACGAGTCACCCGACGGGCGAGTGGTGCGTACGCTCGTGCCGGTGTCGGTACGGCTCGCCGACGAGCGCGGCGTCTACAACAACCGCGTGTCGGCCATGTTCGCCGAGCTGCCGATCGGCATCGCCGACCCCGCCGAGCGCCTGACTGCGATCCGGAAGCAGATGGACGGGCTCAAGGAGTCGAAGCAGGCGGTCGCCGGAGAAGTGCTCACCTCACTGTCGGGCTTCGCGCCCGCGCTGCTGCTCGCGGTAGGGACGCGCGTCGCGTTCCGCATCCCGCAACGGAACGTGAACACAGTCACGACGAACGTACCCGGGCCGCAGCAGCCGCTGTACGCCTGCGGCCGGCAGATGCTCGAGGCGTTCCCGTTCGTGCCCATCGCCGGGCACCTGCGTGTCGGGGTCGCGATCTTCTCGTACAACGGCATGCTGAACTTCGGGGTGACCGGCGACTACGACACGGCGCCCGACATCGGTGTGCTCTGCCGGGGTGTCGAGGACGGTATGACTGAATTGTTGAAATTGTCAGGAGACAGTCGCGCTCCGGCAGACCCGGCATCCGCGCAGGTACCGGCGGCGAACGGATCTGCGAGAGACTGACCCACACAGGTCGACGTAGAAGGGAACATCACCATGGCGGTCGAGGAGCAGGAGATCCGTTCCGGCACGGTCGAGGAGCTCGCCGAGACCGTCTCCGACGACGAGAAGCGCGAGACCGTCCACGCCGTCCGCTCGGCCGGCGACACGCTGTTCACGTGGGACTACGACCGCAGCCGTGACGCGCTGAGCAAGCTGTACGAGAAGGCCAAGACCTCGTTGTGGAACGTCTCGGCCGACATCGACTGGGACATCGACGTCGACCCGTGGAAGATCGCCCGCGACCCGAACAACCCTCTGAACACCACGATGGCGCTCGAACGGGCGGGCACGCCGTTCGAGAAGCTGTCCGAGGACGAGTGGTTCGACCTCGGCGCCGCTCAGCAGGCGTGGGTGCTGTCGCAGTTCATGCACGGCGAGCAGGGCGCGCTGATCTGCACGGCGAAGATCGTCGAGCAGGTGCCGTGGATCGACGCCAAGTACTACGCGGCGACCCAGGTCATGGACGAGGCCCGCCACGTCGAGGTCTACTCCAAGTATCTCAAGGAGAAGCTGGCGCACGAGTTCCCGATCAACGTCCACCTGCGCGAGCTGCTGGACGACGTCGTCGCCGACTCCCGGTGGGACATGACGTACCTCGGCATGCAGATCATGATCGAGGGCCTGGCGCTCGCCGCCTTCGGGTTCCAGTACCAGACGTCACCCGACCCGCTGCTGAAGCAGATCACGCGGTTCGTGATGGCGGACGAAGCGCGGCACGTCGCGTTCGGGGTGTTGTCGCTCAAGGAGGCCTACCAGGACCTCGACGCCGCCGGAGTCCGCGAGCGCCAGGAGTTCTGCTACGACGCCGCGGTCAAGATGCGCGACCGGTTCCTCGGCCAGGAGGTCTGGGAGTGGGCGGGCCTGCCGGTCAAGGAGTGCACGCGCGTGATGCTCGACTCGCCGTTGCAGCGCGAGTTCCGCAAGATGCTGTTCTCCAAGATCGTCCCGAACCTCAAGAAGCTCGGCCTGCTCGACGCCGGCGACGGCTGGCTGCGTCAGAAGTTCGGCGAGCTCGGGGTCCTCGAGTACGAGGACTGGGAGGACACCGGCGCCGAGTACGAGCGCATGCAGCTGGAGCAGGCCGCCGGCTGACGCGGGTCGCTACACCCTGATGAGCACTCCCAGGAGCTCCCGGACGTCGTCCCGTGCCAGCTTTTGGCGCGCCGACTCGCGGGCTTGCTCGGTGACGGGCTTGCGGCGCGTCTGGTCCATGGCGTTCATGCCCATCACCCTGAGGTCGTCTCCGGTGGGCTGGAAGGTGAGGACGGGAACGCCGCGTCGTCGGATGCGCGCCGTCTCCTGGCCCAGGTAGAACTGGCACAGGCGGCGCGCGGGCAAGTCGAGCGCCGGGCGCAGCCGGTTCCCCACGACGGACATCGGCGAGCTCACCACGACGAGGTCGAGGTCCAGCTCCGCCACCAGGTCGGCGTTCGTGGGGGAGTGCGCGCCGCCGTCGACGAAGGTGACGCCGCCGATCTCGACCGGCGCGAAGAAGCTCGGGATCGCGCACGACGCCGCCACCGCGTCGGCCACATGGGCCCGCGGCGCGCCGTCCCGGCCGAACACGACGCGCTGCCCGTCGCGGAGGCGCACCGCCGTCAGCCACAGGTCGCGGTCGGGCCAGTCGGCACCGAACAACGGCCGGAACGCCGCCGCCACCAGCTCGGTCGGCACCGCGCCGGCGGGGAGCGCACCGGCGAGCATCACCCCGGGGCGGTTCATCCAGAACGGTCGGAGCGCCGCCCGCACCAGCAGTGACGGCGACGCCATGCGGGGGACGCCCCGTCTGCCCGGCGGCCGGCTCGGCACCCGGGACGGCCCTCCGGCCCGCTCGGACCGCGCGAGGAGCTCCGCCCCCTCCGGTGACAGGGGCTCCTCGGTCGAGCGGGCGGCGAGGTCGCGGGCCGAGAACCCGGCCCGCAACAGCGCGCCGACGACCGAGCCGGCCGACGTCCCGACGATCACCTCGGCGTCGCGCGGGTCCCAGCCGGTGGCGGCGCAGAGACCGTCGAGCACACCCGCGTGGTAGGCGTGGCCGACCGCTCCGCCGGCGCCGAGGACGAGGCCGATGCGGTGCGCGGACGCCACGGCGCCGATCGTAGGTCTCGCCTGCCGAGCGGCCGACTGCTAGCCTCCTGAGCCTCGTTCGTCACATCAGCAACACCTGCAACATCCCTCCCGATGCGATCTCACCGTTTCGTCCCGCTCCTTCTTCTCCTGCTCGCCGCGCTCGCGCTCGGAGCGGCGTGCGCCCCGGTGAAGCCGGGGGCGCCGGGGTCGGTTCCGGTCATGGGGCAGTCGGACCTGACCTCCGACCAGATCGCCGGGTTCTTCTGGGCCGACCAGCCGCCGGGCGGCCCGTGCCTGACCGTGTCGGTCGAGGAGCTGGCGGCGTACTTCGCCTGGGAGGGGAACGTCGAGAACGTGCGCGGCGACATCGCCTTCGCGCAGGCCATCGTCGAGACCGGGTGGTTCCGATACGGGGGCCAGGTGCAGTGCGCGCAGAACAACTACGCCGGCCTCGGCGCGACCGACGGCGGCGCCCAGGGCGCCAGCTTCCCCGACGCCGACACGGGGGTTCGGGCCCAGATCCAGCACCTGCGCGCGTACGCCGATCCCTTGGCCACGAGCTGCTCGGTACCCCCGTTGAACACGCCGTGCGCCGACCCGCGCTTCGACCTCGTGAGCCCCAAGGGCAAGGCCCCGACCTGGAACCAGATGGGGAACGGCAACTGGGCGACCGACCCGGATTACGCGTCGAAGGTGATCAACCTCTACAACCGCATGCGCTCCTACGCAGGTCTCCCAGCCGCGTAGCCGCGGCTCACCTGGGCCGGAGGGTCACCCGCAGCGGCAGGTGGTCCGAGCCCACTTCGTCGAGCACCGCCGCGTTCACGACTTCCACGTCGTCGCGCACGAGCACGTGGTCGATCTGACTGTGCGGCCGGTGCGCGGGCCACGTCCGGCCGCGCACCGCGCGCCGCCAACCGGGGAGCATGGCGACGACCGCGGGCCCCCACAGATTGAAATCTCCGACGATCACAGTGCGTCGACCGGGTGCCGGAAGGCGACGGCGGAGGTTGCGCAGCTGCATCGGTGGCGCGTACGGGAGTCGCGAGCTCAGGTGCACGGCGACGAGATCGAGCTCCTCACCGCCGACGTCCAGCGCCACGTGCAACGCGCACCGGCGCAACGCGGGATCCCCGGGGGCGTCCCCGACGGGGATGATCTCGACGAGCCTCGCGGGGACGCGACTCACGACGGCGAGGCCGATCCGCCCGCTGGTCCGGTGCGGTCGGGCCGAGATGATGTGCGGCCACGGGTCCACGATCCCGCGCCCGAACGAAGCCCAGTGGATCGTCGCGCCGCGCTCGGCGGCCACGACGTCCACCGCGCCGGGGCCGTCGTCCGGCCACCATCCTTCCTGGACGACGAGGACGTCGGCATCGAGCTCGCGCAGCGCGCCGGCCACGTCGAACGACCCGTTCGACGACGCCGACGGAGGCGGTGGGCTGGGACGGCGGAGACGCGGCGTCGAGATCCCGCGGTTGCGCTGCCCACCGTGCACGTTGAGCGTGACGACGCTCAAGTCGTTCGTGTTGTTCACCGGGAGAAAGCTTGACACCCGACCCCCGGCCCGTCGGCGCGCCCGACCTAGGCTCGCCGGACCGGACATGGACCTTCCGGGGCGGTCCAGCAGGAGGAGCGTGCAATGCCTGACCTCGAGGCGACGACCGGCGTCACCGACGCGTTCGACCTGTCGGGTCGCGTGGCCGTGCTGACCGGAGCCGCGAGCGGCATCGGACGCGCGACCGCCCACGTGCTGGCAGGCGCGGGCGCGACCGTCGTGCTCGGCGACATCGACGAGAAGGGCGCCCAGGCGACCGCCGACGCGATCGCGTTCCGCGGCGGGACCGCGCTGCCGTTGCGCACCGACGTCACGAAACGGGCCGACATCGACGCCCTCGTCGACCGGGCCGCCGGCGAGTACGGGCGGGTCGACATCATGGGGAACATCGCCGGCATCCCCCACAACCAGATGGTGGCCGACGTGACCGACGAGGAGTTCGAGCGGATCCTCGCGATCAACCTCAAGAGCGTGTTCTACGGGTGCCAGGCCGCGCTGCGGGTCATGACCCCGCAGCAGTCCGGGAGCATCGTCAACATCTCGTCCGGCGCCATCGACACGCCGGCGCCGACTCTCGCGTGCTACGGCATGACGAAGGCGGCGGTGGCGATGCTCACGAAGACCGTGGCGATGGAGGCCGGTCCGGCCGGCATCCGGGTGAACGCTCTGGCGCCGGGCGTGATCCTCACGAACTTCTCGCGCCAGCACTTCGTCGACGCCGACGGCACGGTGAACGAGGAGCGCTTGCAGCAGTACAAGCGCAACTTCGGTGCGATGTCGCCGCTGGGACGCATCGGCACGCCCGAGGACATCGCGTGGTCGATCCTGTACCTCGTGTCGGACGCGGCGGCGTTCGTGACGGGACAGATCGTCCGCCCCAACGGCGGCGTGTCGATGCCCTGGTAGCTACCGGGAGATCGCGGCGACGAAGCGTCGCCGCGCATCGGCCGCCAGCGCGGCGCGGGCCGCGTTGGCACCGCACGCGCCGTGCACGCCGCCGCCCGGGTGCGCGGACGCCGAGGCGAGGAAGAGGCCCCGGATGGGCGTCTCGGCCCGTCCCAGGCCGATGGTGGGCCGGAAGATCAGCTGCTGATGGAGCTGGGCCGTGCCGCCGTTGACCGCCCCACCGACGAGGTTGGCGTCGGCGGCTTCCAGCATCGGGGGTGTCAGCACGCTGCGCCCGACGATGCGCTCGGTGAACCCCGGCGCCCGCGCCTCGAGCTCGCGCTCGACGCGTGACGCGAACACCTCGGCCTCGTGCTCGTCCCACTTCCCCGACAGGTCGCCGCCGGCGTCGCCGACGGGTCGGTGCGGGACGTGCGTGTAGCCCCAGAGGCTCTCCGTCCCGGGCGGTGATCTCGTCGGGTCGCTGGTCGTCATCTGCCCGATCAGCACGAACGGCCGAGCCGGGATGCGCCCGGTCGCGAGCTCCGTCGCCACCTGGCTCAACTGATCGAGCGAGTCGCCGAGGTGCACCGTGCCGGCTCGTCGCGCGGGCTCGGCGGTCCACGGCACGGGTCCGTCGAGCGCCCAATCGATCTTCACCGTGGCGTGGTCGTACGCGAACCGCTGCATGCCGTCGAGGACGCGTGCCGGCAAGTGCTCCCGACGCACGAGCGCGCCGTACAGCGCGGGCGCGCCGACGTCGGCGAGCACGGCACGCGGCGCGTCGATCTCGTCGCCGTGCTCGGTCCGCACCGCGACCGCCCGCCGGCCGCGCACCTCGACCGACGTGACCGCGCTCGAGCACACGACCCGTCCGCCGCGCGCCTCGAGTCGCCGCACGAGCGCGTCGGTGAGCCGGCCGGCACCCCCCTCGGGGACGGGGAACCCGTGCTCCTGGCCCAGCGACGCCAGCATCCAGCCGAACAACCCGCCGAGGGTCTGCTCCGGCCCGAGGTCGGTGTGCAACGTGTTGCCGCCGAGGAGCAACGCACCCCCCGCGCCCGCGAACACCTCGTCGGCCATCGTGCGCACGGGCAGTAATAGGAACCGGGCGAAGCGCGCCCACTCGGTGGGCCCCAGCGCCGCCGCCAGACGTGCGGTGGAGAGCACCGGCGGGAACGGCGAGAGGAGCACGTCGACGAGGTGTCGCCCGACGCGCTGCCAGCGCGCGTACAGCTCGCGCCAGGCGGCGCCGTCCCCCGGCGCGTAGTTGTCGAGAGACGCCGCCGTCTCGTCCAGGTCGGTCGACAACACCGCGCAGCCGCCGTCGGCCGTGGGGTTCGCCAGCGCGATCGGCGCGTGGCGCCACCGCAGGCCGAACTCCTCGAGGCCCAGGCCGCGGATGGCCGGGGACGCCGCCGCCAGGGGATAGAACGCGCTGAACCGGTCGTTGACGTACCCGGGCTCGGTGAGCTCGCCACTGCGCACCGCGCCGCCGGGGTCGGGCTGCGCCTCGAGCACGAGCACCGACCACCCCTGGTCGGCGAGCAGGTTGGCCCCGACGAGACCGTTGGGCCCGCTGCCGATCACGACCGCGTCGGGCGGGGTCACCGCGCCTCCTGTTCGTCGCGCCGGCGCCGGCAGTCGTCGAGCAGCTCGAGCACCTCGGTGTCGACCGCCGCGGCCCCGGGCCCGTAACCGAGCACGGCCGTCCCCTGCGCGCCGCAGTGGGGACATGCGAGCCCGACGACCGCGAGCATGTCGGCGGGATCGGACGCACCCTCGAGCCGGCGCAGATGCCGGAACACCGTGTCGTCCGCGGGCGAGAGCCGGTGGCAGGTGAGGCACTCGACCTGCCCGCCCTCACGGGGCATGAACTGCCCCGTGAAGCCCCGCGCCTCGAGCTCTCCGAGGACGTCGAGGATGGTCTCGTCCTCGCCCTCACCCGGCACGTACTCCATGCGGTCGACCGTACCCGCGCCGCGCGCCACTGTTTCAAGCCCCTGACCTGCTACAATGCAAGTCAGCGAGCACACCACCACCGCTCGCGGGTCGCCTCATCGCTTCCGTTCGCGGTTCGCGCACGGGTCCGAGGGGACCCACCGCCGCAGGATGCGGCGGATGCCCACAGAACCGGAACACGAAAGCGAGCACTTCCTTGTCATCCACGTTCAAGACGCTCGGCGTCGCCGGCGATCTCGTCGACGCGCTCGCGCGCGACGGCATCACCGAACCGTTCCCCATCCAAGCCCTCACGATTCCCGACGCACTCGCCGGACGCGACCTCTGCGGGAAGGCCAAGACCGGGTCGGGCAAGACTTTGGCCTTCGGGCTGCCGCTCCTCGAGCGCATCGGCCGGGCCGAGCCGAAGGCGCCCCGGGCGCTGGTGCTGACCCCGACCCGCGAGCTCGCCAACCAGGTCAAGAACGTCCTGGCTCCGCTGGGCAAGCTGCGGGACGTGCGCGTCGCCGCGGTCTACGGCGGCGCTTCGATGGACCGCCAGGTCGCGGCCCTCCACAAGGGCGTCGACGCCGTCATCGGCACTCCCGGTCGCCTCATCGACCTGCTCGAGCGGCGCGAGCTGTCCCTGCGTGACGTCGAGATCCTCGTCGTCGACGAGGCCGACCGCATGGCCGACCTCGGCTTCATGCCCCAGGTGCAGAAGCTCCTGCACCGCATCGAGTCGGAGCACCAGACGATGCTCTTCTCGGCCACGCTCGACGGCGGCGTACGCCAGCTCGTCAACCGGTACATGAGCGATCCCGTCCGCCACGAGGTCGAGTCCCGCGAGCCGACCGTCGACGAGATGCAGCACCGCTTCCTCCACGTCCACCAGATGGACAAGGTCAAGGTGGCCGCTTCCATCGCCCGCGGCGCCGACCGGACGCTCGTCTTCGTCCGCACCAAGCGGGGCGCCGACCGGCTGGTCAGCCAGCTCCGCCGCGAGGGCGTACGCGCCGGCGCGATCCACGGGGACCTCCGGCAGGGGGCCCGCGAACGGGCCCTGGCCGACTTCTCCAAGGGCAAGCTGCCCGTCCTCGTGGCCACCGACGTCGCGGCGCGGGGCATCCACGTCGACAACGTCGACGTGGTCGTGCACTACGACCCGGCCGAGGACGAGAAGGCGTACCTCCACCGCTCCGGACGGACCGCCCGCGCCGGCGAGGCGGGCGTCGCCGTCACCCTCATGCTCTGGAACCAGGAGAACTTCGTGCGCGTCGTGCAGCGCCGTCTCGGCCTCGACGAGCCGATCGTCGAGGTGTTCTCGAACGATCCTCGCCTCGGCGACCTGACCGCCTTCGAGGCGACGGGCACGGCGGTCGCCTGACCGACGGCCCGCGGGCAAAACGCACCCCGCCGCCGGGGGCGCGTGTCACCATGGCGGCATGACACGTGTCTCCCGCCGGGCCGGCGCGATCACCGAGTCGGCGACGCTGGCGGTCGACGCCCGGGCGAAGGAGCTGCGCTCCGGCGGTGAGGACGTGATCGGCTTCGGCGCCGGCGAGCCGGACTACCCGACCCCCGAGCACATCGTCGTCGCCGCCGTCGAAGCCGCGCGTGACCCCCGCAACCACCGGTACTCGCCGTCGGCGGGGCTGCCCGAGCTGCGGCTCGCTATCGCCGAGAAGACCCGCCGCGAGTCGGGCGTCGATTGCGAGGCGTCGCAGGTGCTCGTGACGAACGGAGCCAAGCACGCGCTGTACGAGGCGATGCAGGCGCTCGTCGACCCGGGCGACGAGGTCCTCCTCCCGGCGCCGTACTGGACGACCTACCCCGAGGCGATCGCGCTCGCCGGTGGCGAGCCCGTCGTCGTCCCCACCACGGAGGAAGCCGAGTTCCGGGTGACGGTCGACCAGCTCGAGGCGGCGAGGACACCGCGCACGAAGGCGTTGTTCTTCGTGTCGCCCGGGAACCCCAGTGGCACCGTCTACCCACCTGCCGAGGTCAAGGCCATCGGGCGATGGGCGCACGAGAACGGCGTGTGGGTCGTGGCCGACGAGATCTACGAGCACCTCACGTACGGCAAGCACCGGTTCACGTCGATGCCCGGCCTGCTCCCGGAGCTCGCCGACACGACGCTGATCCTCAACGGCGTCGCCAAGACCTACGCGATGACGGGATGGCGCGTCGGCTGGATCGTCGGTCCGCCCGACGTCATGAAGGCTGCCATCAACCTCCAGTCTCATTCGACGTCCAACGTCGGCAACGTGTCGCAGCGAGCCGCGATCGCCGCGCTGGACGGAGGGCTGGAAGCGGTCACCGAGATGCGCGCCGCTTACGAGCGCCGCGGCGCCCGCATGCACGAGCTGTTGTCCGCGATCCCAGGCGTCACCTGCATGGCACCGCAGGGCGCCTTCTACTGCTTCCCGTCGTTCGAGGAGGTGCTCGGGCGCGACATCGACGGTCGCACCCCGCGCAACACCGTCGAGCTGGCCGGCCTGCTGCTCGACGAGGTCAAGGTCGCCGTGGTCCCCGGCGAGGCGTTCGGCGCGCCGGGGTACGCGCGGCTGACGTTCGCGGTCTCTGACGCCGACATCGAAGAGGGCATCCAGCGGATCGCGAAGCTGCTGGCATGACCTCGGCCGCGCGCGTCCTCGTCGCCGAGCGCATCGCCCCCCGGGGGATCGAGGCGCTGCAAGCCGCCGGACTCGAGGTAGACGAGCGCCTCGAGCTCGGCCCCGAACAGCTCCTCGACGCCGTGAGCCGGGCGGCCGCGCTCATCGTGCGCAGCGCGACGCCGGTGACGGCGGAGGTGCTCGCCGCCGCCTCCGACCTGGTCGTGGTCGGACGGGCCGGCATCGGCCTCGACAACGTCGACGTCACGGCGGCGACGCGACGGGGCGTGATGGTCGTGAACGCGCCGCAGTCGAACGTGTTGTCGGCCGCCGAGCACACGATCGCGCTGCTCCTCGCCCAGGCCCGCAACATCCCGCAGGCCGACCGCGACCTGCGCGACGGCAGCTGGAACCGGTCGCGCTGGGAGGGCGTGGAGCTGTACGGCAAGACGCTCGGCGTAGTCGGGCTCGGGCGCGTGGGCGTCCTCGTCGCGCAGCGCGGGCACGCCTTCGGCATGCGGCTGGCCGCGTACGACCCTTACGTGAGCGACGAGCGTGCCCGTCAGCTCGGCGTCCAGCTGATGCCGACGCTCGAGGACCTCGTGGCGACGGCCGACTTCCTCACCGTGCACCTTCCCAAGACGCCCGAGACGATGGGGCTCATCGGCCGCGACGTGCTCGCCAAGGCCAAGCCGGCGTTGCGGATCGTGAACACGGCACGGGGCGGCATCGTCGACGAGGAAGCGCTCGACGAGGCCCTGCGCGAGTCGCGGATCGCCGGCGCCGCCCTCGACGTCTTCGCCGAGGAGCCGACGACGGAATCCCCGCTGTTCGACCTCGAGAACCTGGTCGTGACGCCGCACCTGGGCGCCTCCACCGCGGAGGCGCAGGACAAGGCGGGGCAGACGATCGCCGAGCAGGTGGTGCTGGCGCTGCGCGGCGACTTCGTGCCGTACGCCGTCAACGTGGCCGCCAGCGAGGCGTCCGAGACCGTGCGCCCGTTCCTGCCGCTCGCCGAGCGGCTCGGGTCGCTGTTCACGGCGCTCGCCGGCGCGGTGCCCGACACCCTCGAGGTCACCTACGAGGGGGAGATCGCCGACTACGACTGCCGGGTGCTGACGCTGGCGATCACGCGCGGCGTGCTCGCGCCCGTCGTCGACGAGCCCGTGTCGTTCGTGAACGCGCCCCAGCTCGCTCAGATGCGCGGGCTCGAGCTCAGAGAGACCAAGACGTCCTCGTCACGCGACTACGTGAACCTGGTGACGCTCCGGGGACGGGTCAGCGGGCGTCCCGTGCACGTCGCCGGCACGCTCACCGGCCAGCGGGGTGAGCCCCGCATCGTCGGCATCGAGGACCACAGCATCGAGGTGCCACCTGCGAGCCACATGCTCGTCGTCCGCAACGAGGACGTGCCGGGCATGATCGGCCGGGTCGGGTCGATCCTCGGCGCGGCCGAGGTGAACATCGAGGACATGCGCGTCGGCAAGAGCCCGTCCGGCGAAGCCGCCCTCATGGCCCTCACCACCTCGACGCCGGTCCCCACCGTCGTCGTCGAGCAGCTGCAGGCCGAGCACGGCGTCGTCGACGCCAAGCCGATCGAGCTGGACTGACTCTCTGGTCGCACTTGCGAGCGCAAGTGCTCCAGCCAACAGGCGTTGGTCTCCGGGGCCGGGGGAACTCCGGCCCCTGCCGGAGGCGCCGTGCCGGTTGACCTAGTGGTTCAGCGGTTCGCCTTGCGCAGACCGTCGGCTTCGGCGGCGGCCTGGTCGCGGTAGCAGCGGTCGGGGTGGATGCGGTCGTAGTTCAGGCCGCCCTCGACGTGGAAGATCCCGCTCGACATCTTCGCCTTCACCGGATGGGTCGCCGGGCAGCTGCCGTCGGCCGGCTCCACCCAGACGTCGCCGCCGCGGCTCGGCGCCGCCTGCGCAGCCACGGGCTCCGTCGCCGTCACGGGCTCGGCCGCCGGCGCAGAGGAGGGGTTGTCGACGCGCGGCTTCGGCGGGTACGGCGCCGGCTGGGGCTCCCAGCTCAACCCGGAGTCGGTGCGCTGCGACTCGAACCACTTCCACACCGCGTAGGCCGTGCCGGCCACCACACCCAGCATGAACACTCGCCTCAGCAATCGCCTCACGGCCGTCTCCTCCTTCGACGGGGACAGTCTCCCACGCGAAAGAAATTGACTCTTCCCCCGAATGCCTGCGACGATGTCTAGACGATGACGAAGGAACTGCGCGCCCAGAGCCTGCTCCTTACCTAGTTGCGAGCGCCTTTCGGTGCTCGCGGACGCCTCCTCGTGCCTTCGGGCCGGGGAGGTTTTTCGTTGCCGACACACCAGGAATCGAAAGCTGATCGGGAGACCGAGATGAACGAGGTACGGATCTTCGACACCACGCTGCGGGACGGCGAGCAGTCGCCCGGCATCTCGCTGGACGTCGGCGAGAAGCTCGAGATCGCCGAGCAGCTCGCGCGCCTCGGCACCGACATCATCGAGGCTGGGTTCCCGATCGCGAGCCAGGGCGACTTCGACGCCGTCGAGGCCATCGCCCAGGGCGTGCGGGGCTCGACCATCGCCGCCCTCTCCCGGACCGGCTTCCAGGACATCGACCGGGCATGGGAGGCGGTGCGCCACGCCGAACGCGCCCGCTTGCACGTCTTCATCGCCACGTCGCCGATCCACATGAAGAAGAAGCTTCGGATGACCGAGGACCAGGTGAAGGACGAGGCGGCGGCGGGCGTGGCCCGCGCGAAGGGCTACTGCGAGGACGTCGAGTTCTCGCCGGAGGACGGCAGCCGCTCCGACGCCGACTTCATGTGCGAGGTGTGCCAGATCGCCGTCGACAACGGCGCGACCACGATCAACATCCCCGACACGGTCGGGTTCGGGGTGCCCGAGGAGTTCGCCGAGCTCATCAAGTTCGTCCTTGCCCGGGTGCGGGGCGACTACGTCGTCTCGACGCACTGCCACAACGACCTTGGGTTGGCGGTCGCGAACTCGCTCGCGGGCGTCTACGCCGGCGCCCGGCAGGTGGAGTGCGCCATCAACGGCCTGGGGGAGCGGGCGGGCAACGCCGCCCTCGAGGAGATCGTGATGGCCATCAAGACCCGCAGTGACTACTTCGGTCACCTCGGCGTCAACGTGCGCACCGAGGAGCTGGCGCGCACGTCGCGCATCGTGTCACGGCTCACCGGCTACCCCGTCCAGTACAACAAGGCCGTCGTCGGTCGGAACGCGTTCGCGCACGAGGCCGGGATCCACCAGCACGGCGTGCTCGAGGATCCCGAGACCTACGAGATCATGGACGCGAACGCGGTCGGCCAGGAAGCGGCGCAGATCGTGCTGGGCAAGCACTCGGGCCGGCACGCGTTCGCCGACTCCCTCGCCAAGATGGGCATCAAGATCCAGGGCGACGCGCTGAACGCCGCGTTCACCCGGTTCAAGGAGCTCGCCGACCGAAAGGTGCAGATCACCGAGGCCGACCTCGAGGCGATCGTCGCCGAAGAGCTCGGCACCAGCGTCGTGCACCGCTTCGACCTCGTCGACCTCACGCTCTCCGGCGGCATGTCCTCGAAGCCGACGGCCAGGGTCGTCGTCGCCAACGGCGACGGGAAGATCGAGGCCGAAGGATCGGGGAACGGCATGATCGACGCGGCCGTCGCCGCCATCGCCAGCGCGACGGGCGTCGAGGGCCGGCTCACCGACTTCCAGGTCCACGCCGTGACGGGCGGCGGCGACGCCCTCGGCGACGTCGTCGTCCAGCTCGAGGCGGACGGCTTCAAGGTCTCGGGACGAGGCGTATCGACCGACGTGGTCGAGGCGTCGGCCCGCGCCTACCTGAACGCGGTCAACCGCATCCTGCGCCTGCGCGAGCGCGGCGAGGAGCGCGAGGTGGAGATCGGCCCATGAGCGCGCCCGTGAACCTGTGGACCGAGTCGGCGTGGGCGCAGCGGTACCTGCGCGAGCGCGACGACATCCCGCACCGCATGGAGGGGTTCGCGGTGCTCATGGAGCTGGTGCCGGCGCCGCCGCGCCGCGTGCTCGACCTGGGGACGGGTGACGGCTTCACGCTCGGTCTCGTCCGCAGCGCCTACCCGGACGCGCAGGGCGTCGGCGTCGACTTCTCGGCCGAGATGCTGGCGCTCGCCCGAGACCGCTTCGCCGGCGACCCCGATGTCCGGGTCGTCGAGCACGACCTCGACCGTCCGCTCCCGGACCTGGGTCGGTTCGACCTCGCCGTGTCGAGCTTCGCGATCCATCACTGCGTCGACGAGCGCAAGCGCGCGCTGTACGGCGAGGTCTTCCGCGCCCTCGAGCCGGGCGGTCGGTTCCTGAACCTCGAGCACGTCGACTCGGCGACACCGCAGCTGCACGTCGACTTCCTCGCCGCGATCGGCAAGGCGCCGGCCGAGGACGACCCGTCGAACAAGCTCGTCGCCGTCCACACCCAGCTGGCGTGGCTGCGCGAGATCGGATTTGTGCAGGTCGACTGCCACTGGAAGTGGCGCGAGCTCGCCCTGCTGGCGGCGGTGAAGCCGGGCTAGGGCTCAGCGCTCGACCGGGCTGCGGGGCCGGCGGTCGGGAGCTGCCACGAGAGGACCGGGCGCTTCTGCCCCCGCTGCTGCTCGAGGCGCCGGTGCACGGGATGGCCGTGCTCCACGAGCTCGTCGGCGGCCCAGCGGCGGAACTGCCGGACGCGTCGCCGGCGAGATCGCCCGCCGTTGTTCCGTGCCACCGCGAGCGCGATCGTGAGCCGGAGCCGGGGATCTTCCTCGTGTTCGAGGTGGCGGGTGAGCACGGTTGCGGTACGGCGCGTGAGCCCGGGCTTCACCAGGGCGGTCGCAGAGCGCGTGCGCTCGTCGGGGTCGTACGACTCCAGGCGGCGCCGGTGCGCGCGGACCTGACGGCGGCTCAGTCGTCCGAACATGGGGAACCAGTATCGGGCGCGCGGCGCCTCGATCAGCGGATTTCGCGGAAAGTCGCTAGGAGGCGGGCACTTTCGGTGCCCACGCCGGGCGGCGAGCCTCGAAGGCGCCGATCTGGTCGCCGTGCCGCAGGGTGAGCCCGATGTCGTCGAGGCCGTGCAACAGGCGGTGGTGTGTGTGATCGTCCAACTCGAACGGCTCGTCGAGGTCGATGGCGGGCACGGCGACGCGCCGGTCGACGACGTCGATCACGATCTCGACCGCCGGGTCGTCCTCGACGATCCGCATGATGCGGGTCACCACGTCCTGGGGCAACTCGACGGGCACGAGCCCGATCTTGAAGCAGTTGTTCCGGAAGATGTCGGCGAAGCGAGACGAGATGACCGCGCGGAACCCGTAGTCCTCGAGTGCCCACACCGCGTGCTCGCGCGAGGAGCCCGTCCCGAAGTTCGGCCCCGCCACCAGGATCTTCGCTTCGCGGAAGCGGTCCTGGTTCAGGACGAAGTCCGAGCGCTCGCGCCACTCCGAGAACAACCCTTCGCCGAAACCGGTGCGCTCGACGCGCTTCAGCCAGTCGCTCGGGATGATCTGGTCGGTGTCGACGTCGGAGCGGTCCAGCGGGACGCCGCGGGCGACGATTTCGCGCACTGCTTGCATCAGTCGAGGTCCTCCGGGGTGGTGAAGTGGCCGGCGACGGCGGTCGCAGCCGCCACCGCGGGTGAGACGAGGTGCGTGCGCCCGCCCTTGCCCTGCCGGCCCTCGAAGTTGCGATTCGACGTGGAGGCGCACCGCTCGCCCGGCGACAGCTTGTCGGGGTTCATGGCGAGGCACATCGAGCACCCCGCTTCGTCGCGCCAGTCGAACCCCGCGTCCACGAACACGCGGTCGAGGCCCTCGTCTTCGGACGCCGCTTTCACTGCCATCGAGCCGGGCACGACCATCGCCCGCAAGCCGTCGCGCACCCGGCGGCCCCGAACGACGTCGGCAGCGGCGCGCAGGTCCTCGACGCGGGAGTTCGTGCACGAGCCGATGAACACGGTGTCGACATCGATGTCGCGTATCGGCGTGCCGGCCTTCACCCCCATGTAACCGAGCGCGCGCCGTGCCGCGTCGCGCTCGAGAGGGTCGGCAAAGGAGTCGGGATCGGGCACGACGTCGTCGATCGTGGTCGTCTGGCTCGGGTTCGTCCCCCAGCTGACGGACGGGCGGATCGCCGATGCGTCGAGCACGACCTCCTTGTCGAAGACCGCGCCGGGATCGGTCGGAAGCGAGCGCCAGTCGTCTAGAGCGCGCTCCCAGTCCCTCCCGGCCGGCGCGAACGGGCGGCCCTCGAGGAACGCGAACGTCGTGTCGTCGGGCGCGATCATGCCGGCGCGGGCACCGGCCTCGATCGACATGTTGCACACCGTCAGCCGGCCCTCCATCGAGAGCGATCGGACGGCCGAGCCGCGGTACTCGATGATTGATCCGATGCCGCCGCCGGTGCCGATGCGGGCGATGATCGACAGGACGAGGTCCTTCGCCGTCACGCCCGCACCCAGGGTGCCGTCCACCGTCACGGCCATCGTGCCCGGCTTCACCTGGGGCAGCGTCTGGGTGGCGAGGACGTGCTCGACCTCGCTGGTGCCGATGCCGAACGCGAGCGCGCCGAAGGCGCCATGGGTCGAGGTGTGGCTGTCGCCGCACACGATCGTCAGCCCGGGCTGGGTCAGCCCGTGCTCGGGCCCGATGACGTGGACGATGCCGCGGCCCGGGTCGCCCATCCCGTACAGCCGGATGCCGAACTCCTCGCAGTTGCGGGCCAGCACCTCCATCTGCTTCGCGGAGATCGGGTCCTCGACCGGGCGGTCGCGGCTCGTCGTCGGGTTGTTGTGGTCGATCGTCGAGATGGTGAGGTCGGGGCGACGGACCGTCCGGCCGTGCAGTCGCAGGCCGTCGAAGGCCTGGGGCGAGGTGACCTCGTGCACGAGGTGGAGGTCCACGTAGAGCAGGTCGGGCTCGCCCTCGGCGCGGTGCACCACGTGGCGTTCCCACACCTTCTCGGACAGCGTCTGGCTCATCGGGACCAGCGTATTGGGGGACGGGGACCAACAAACACCGTTCACCGCGGCGAAACAGTCGCGAAACACGGCCCCCGTACCGTCCCCCCATGGACGTCGTGCTCGTGCGCTGGCCCGAGGAAGACACGCGGCTGGAGCAGCTCCGGGAGGACGGATCGCCCCGGTTGCTGCTCCTGAACGGCGAGTCCGCACCGCCCGAGTCGACCGACTGCCTCGAGGACTGGATCCGCCTGCCGGCCGACGATCGCGACGTGCGCGCCCGCGTGGCCCGGCTCGCCTCCCGGGCCGAGACCCGGGAGCCGGCCCCGCAGGTCGACGGGGACGGGCTCCTGCGCTACCGCGGCCGTTGGGTGGCGCTGTCGCCGGTCGAGGGCGCCCTCGCCGCCGTGCTCGTCGACCGGTTCGGCGCCGTCGTCGGCCGGGAGACCCTGGCGCGCCGGGCGTGGCCCGACGATACGCCCACCCGCAACGCCCTCGACGTGCACGTGCTCCGGCTCCGGCGCCGCATCGCGTCGCTCGGCGTGGAGGTCCGCACGGTCCGCTCCCGCGGCTACCTGATGCAGGCGGCGCAGCCCCGAGCCGACGCGCAGTAACCACGCCTCGTGTCGGTCAGCAGCGTTCTCCTCGACATCCTGATCGTCCTCGTCGCGGCCAAGATCGCGGCCGAGATCGCCGAGAGGATCGGGGTCCCGTCCGTCGTCGCCGAGATTCTCGCCGGGGTCGTGATCGGACCGTCGATCCTCGACCTGGTCGGCACCGAGCAGACGCTGCAGGTGCTCGGCGAGATCGGGGTCATCCTGCTCCTGCTCCAGGTCGGCATGGGGATGGACCTCTCCGAGCTGGGCGCGGTGGGGCGGGCGTCGGTCTCGGTCGCGGTGATCGGCGTCGCCGTGCCGATGGCCGCGGGATTCGGCGTGGCCGAGGCGTTCGCGTACGACCCGAAGATCTCGTTGTTCCTCGGTGCCGCGCTCGCGGCCACGAGCGTCGGCATCACGGCCCGGGTGTTCAGCGACCTCCACGCGCTGGCGACGGTCGAGGCGCGCACGGTGTTGGGGGCGGCCGTCGCCGACGACGTGCTCGGGCTCGTGATCCTCACCGTGGTCGTGCGGCTCGTCACCGAGGGCAGCGTGTCGGTGCTGAGCGTCCTCGGAATCTTCGCCCTCGCGATCTTCTTCCTCGTTGCCACGACCGTGGTCGGCGCGCGGACCGCGCCGCCGCTGTTCCAGTTCCTGCAGACCAGCGCGCGGTCCACCGGGACCGTCGTCGTGATTGCACTCGCCTTCACCCTCGCGTTCGCCGAGCTCGCCGACGCCGCGCAGCTCGCCCCGATCGTGGGCGCGTTCGTCGCCGGATTGGCCCTGTCGCGCAGCACCGTGTCGGATCGCATCTCACGCGACCTCGCGCCGGTCGGTCACCTCTTCATCCCCGTGTTCTTCCTGCAGATCGGCATCGACGCCGACGTGGGGTCGTTCTTCGACCCGAAGGTCCTCGCGATCGCGTCGGCGCTGTTCGCCGTGGCCGTGATCGGGAAGCTCGTCGCCGCCGTCGGCGCAACCGGATCCCCCGGCGACAAGCGACTGATCGGCATGGGGATGATCCCCCGCGGCGAGGTCGGCCTGATCTTCGCGACGATCGGTCTGTCGGAGCACGTCCTCGGTCAAGAGCAGTACGCCGCGTTGCTGCTCGTCGTGCTGGCATCGACCTTGGTCGCGCCGCCGCTGCTGCGCTGGCGGCTCCTCCAGCTGCGTTCCGGACGGGCCCGCCGGGCCCACCCGAGCGCGGGCCCGCCCGACGGCCGCTGGCTGCGCACGCAGGACGGCGTGGTGGATCTGATCGCCGATCCTCCCGAGGGGCTCGGGCTCTCGCTCGCGCTCGACGCCGCCCAGACGATCACGCGGGCCGACGCCGTCCCGGGCTCGAAGCTCCTCGACTATCTCGGCCGCCTCGGCGACGCGCCGATGCGCTGGGACCGCGACGCGACGCAGCGGCTCTTCGACGTGCTGCGCGCCGGCGACGACCGGACGTGGCGCTTCCTCGAGACCACGGGCGTGTTGGAGCGCGCGTTGCCCGAGCTGGCCGAGGCGGTTCGGCGACGACGGGCCGACCCGTTCCTCGTGGACCCGTCGCACGTCCTGCGCTTCTCGCTCGTCGACGCCATCCGCGACCTCGTCGCGACCGACGCCCGCGCCGCGTCCGAATACGGGAAGCTCGAGCACCCGGAGTGGCTGCTGCTCGCCGCGTTGATCCTCGACGCCGCGGGAGAGGACGCGTCGCCCGTCGACGTCGCCCGGCGGCTCGTCAAACGGCTCGACCTCGGTGCCGCCGCCGAGCAGGAGATCGCGCTCCTCGCCGGAGACTCGGGGTTGCTGCGGGCGGCGGCGCGCCGGGTCGACGGCCTCGAGGAGGAGCGGGTCTTCGCGCTCGCGACGCACCTCGACCGGCCCGAGCGCGTCCGCGCCCTCTACACGCTCACGCTGGCGCTCGGCGGGCTCGAGTCGTGGGACCGCACCCGCCTCGACGAGCTGGAGACGCTCGTGCTGGCGGTGCTCGAGCAGCCCGAGCTGACCGGGCTCGACGCCCGCAACCTCGTCGAGCGCCGGCGCGCCGAGGCGATGCGCATCACCGGCGGCGACCGGGCCGTGCAGGAACGCATCGAGGCCGCGCCGCACACGTACCTGCTCGCCCAGGACGCCGCCGACGTGGCCCGCCAAGCCGCGCTGCTCGAGCCGGTGCCGGCGCGGGACGAAGCGCGGGTGACGGTCGCGCCGCTCGACACCGCGGCGACGGGGGCTTTGCCGATCGTCGCCGCAGAGCCGGAGCTTGCGACGGCGCCGAGAAGGGGGGTCTGGCGGGTCGAGGTCGCCAGCCGCGACCGACCCGGGCTCCTCGCGACGATCTCCGGCGTGCTCACCGACGCCGGACTGAGCGTGCAGGACGCGCAGATCGCGACGTGGGGCGACGGCGGTGCCGTTGACTCGTTCCGGGTCATGGAGACCACGGGGGCTCCGCCGGACGCGGAGGTGTTGACGGCGGCGCTCGTCGACGCCTTCGTACGGCCGCTCGAGGCGTCGCCGACGCCGGGCGCCGAGGTCGACTTCGACGACGACGGGTCGCCCTGGTACACGCTGTGCGAGGTGCGCTGCGCCGACCGTCCGGGGCTCCTCCACGCCGTCACTGTCGGGTTCGCGAGCGCGGGGATCGACGTGCACTCCGCAAAGGTGCGAACACTCGAAGGGCTGGCGGTCGACCGGTTCGAGCTCACCGACCGCAACGGGCGCAAGGTGGGCGACGCCGCCAAGCGCGCCGTGATCGAAGCGGTCACCGACGGTGTCAGGGTCACCCGACGTCGCCGGCTCCTCCGCCGCAACGGCCGCTGACCAACGCGAGCGCGCGAGGACGGCGGCTT